>ERZ773359.886-NODE-886-length-43075-cov-7.555439_pt1 | contig 43075 bp, 40 predicted proteins | sample MGYA00374955_ERZ773359 | MGnify/ENA primary metagenome ERZ773359 (study PRJEB29098, sample SAMN04486028) | biogas fermenter metagenome | study: EMG produced TPA metagenomics assembly of the Biogas fermentation microbial communities from Germany - Plant 4 DNA1...
CGACGATACTTGGCTGGAAACGGCCCGGGAAAATAGGTCGTCGCCGGATTTTTATTCCTCAATAGCTCAGTCGGTAGAGCATGCGGCTGTTAACCGCAGGGTCGTTGGTTCGAGTCCAACTTGGGGAGCCAAAAATACACTGCATCAATAATGCAGTGTATTTTTTTATACTGTCACGGAGTGAAAAACGCATATCTTTTATTCTTAATTAATTTAAGTATTAACTTGAAACAGGAATGTTAATAGGGTATGGAAAAATATAACTACATGGGGTATTATTAGATATATAGGAGTTAAAATTTACCGGTATTAATATAATGTGGATATGAAAAGTTAAGACATTTATTTAGTAAAACTTGAAAAATCAAGGGGTTGTTTGGTATGAATTCCTGTATCAAAAAGTACATATCCATACTTTTATGTTTCATCTTTTTTATTTCTTTTACAGGATGCGGTTCTGACACAGCCTATGAGGAAGAAACCAGAAAAAGGCCGAAATCAAGCAGAACTGAAAAAACACGTGATTATTCAGAACGCGGCTATTCAGATTATGAAAAAATAGTCATATGTGGCCGGGAACTCTTAGATGATGAATACTATATAAAACAAAAAAAGGCAGCGAATATTTGATGATTGAAGCTGAGGCTTTTGAATCCGCCTTTAAAATTCCATATCTCCCGTATACCTACCCCAAAGTCGAACGACATGAAGACGGATTTATAAAGGTTTTTTGGGAAGACAAAGATGACGGTATATTTCTTAATGTAGATTTAGAAGAAGGTTCCGCAAATGCTGTTATAAACGGCAAAGAATACGATATGGGTATTGAGCCTGATTTTAAGGATGACGCCATTTATATCCCGGTGAATTTCTTTATAAAACTCCTCAAGATGGAAGACAAGTATGACAAAAAGCTGGATACTCTGTTTATCGACCGTATCGAAGATTTTCCAAAGGATATTCTGATAGGAACATGGTCGGATAACAATACTAACTTGTTTGTCCGCTATAAGGATCCTTTAACCGGACTGACTGAACTTCCATCTTTTGCTGAGGCATATGACTTTAACAAGGATGGTACTTACCGACTGATTACGATCAGTACGGGAGGGTGGCTTTCGGATACCATTCTTTATCTTGAGGGAAAATATGTAATACACGGAAATACCATTGCCTTCTATGATATACGGGAAACCCTTTATCAAGGTGAGCCTTTGGTACTGGTACATCAAAATAAGCGCCTGGATAATGAGCAATACGAATATATACATAATTATTATCCAGACTCGGATGAAGAGGCGATAAAGCTGACCTTCAGGTTAAGCAGGATTGAATAAGAGGATTTAAAGGATAGAATAAAAGAATATTAATAACCTGGCCAGAAGCTGTCCACTCCATCTGAAAATCATCTAATGCAGAATAATCAGGAACGTTTCTCGATTCTTCATATTTTATCATTTTCTTTATGTTCTTCTGTAAAAGTTATCTTTACAGGTCCAGTAAAAAATGCAAAACCATAAGGATTAATTTCCATTTGAGCGGTGCCGCGGGTTTTGGTACAGGCTCCGGCGAAATTAAATCTTAAGCCCAGTAAATGGTGTTGTAATGCCCCGAAATATTTGGTAAATTGATACTATGTCATCTAACAGCAAATATTCTGTTGCTATAAGGAAAGGAAAAAATATGCTGAAAAAAATATTAGGAAAGACAGTATTGATAATTATCGCAACAATTATTCTTGTATCATGCTCGGCAAATAATTCGCAAGGAAAAAATATTCCGGGGAATACGGCCGGGAATACATCATTGCCGACCCCAATACCGGAACAGACTCCCGAGCAAACACCGGTCCCAACACCAACGCCGACTCCGACCCCTACTCCTGCACCGACACCTGCTCCCAAAGAGCCTGTGAAGGTTAAGGCTTTATATTTAACCGGCAGTACTGCGGCAAAAAGTATTGATCATTATATAGATCTGGCAAACAGAACAGAGTTGAATTCCCTGGTAATTGATATAAAAGAAAACGGATATATCAATTATGAATCCCAGATACCGTTGGCGCAGGAATTATCACTGTACAAAAAGGTTTATGATGTCAACGAGATATTGAAAAAATGCCATGATAACAATATTTATGTAATAGGGCGTATTGTTGTATTCAGAGATAACGGCCTTTCAAATAAAAAACCCGAATATGCAATCAAGAAACCAAACGGGAATTTGTGGAAAGAAGGCAAGATGGGTTCATGGACAAACCCATACATAAAAGAGGTTGGCGACTATAATATCGAAATTGCAAAAGAAGCCGTGGAACTGGGCTTTGATGAAATACAGTTTGATTATGTGAGATTTCCTACCACCAGAGCTAACGAAGTTACCTACGGTGAAAATGTTCCTCCAAAAACAGAAGCAATTAATGACTTTTTAAGAAGAGCTGTCAGCGAGATAAAAAAGGTTAAGGATGTGCCTGTTTCAGCTGACATTTTCGGCATAGTAATAGAAAGCGACAGGGACGGTAAGGCAATAGGCCAGTTATTCGACCAGATAGGTATGGATATCGATTATATTTCCCCCATGATTTACCCTTCCCACTATGCAAATGCTTCCGACGGAGTGTTTGGAAACGGAGTGGGACAGGTTATTAACGGTGTTCTGTTTACAGCCCCGGATCTGGAACCATATAATGTTATCTACCAGGCTTTGTCAAAAACAAAATCAAGAATCAGTCAGGTGCCTGGCTATAAAGCAAAGGTGAGACCTTACCTTCAGGATTTTACCATCAAGATGAAGGAAGGCTATTACCAGGAATATGGCGCCAAACAGGTAAGAGAGCAGATCCAGGCGGTTTATGATGCAGGATACGAAGAATGGATCCTGTGGGACGGTAGCAATACATATTCTGAAAGCGTATTTTTGCCCGAAAACCAGTAAATCTTTATCAAGCTATTGAAAATTTACAGTAAATATGATTATTCTTGTTGTAATATAAAGTTTAATCATAAAAGGTCGGATATGATGGACGTAATTATTAACACTTCGGAAAACTACAGACTTGACAGGGTGGAATCCTGCCTGGAGAAAATATTCGATGATATGGGCGGGATCGAAAACATCATTAAACCCGGAATGAGGGTAGCCATAAAACCTAATCTCTTAATGGCAAAAAAGCCTGAGGATGCTGCTACGACTCATCCCTCGATGGTTCATGCCGTAGTAAAGCTGGTGCAGAAAGCAGGCGGCATTGCCGTTATAGTTGAAAGCCCGGGCGGGCCTTATAATATCCCACTGCTTAAAATGGTGTATGGCAAGACCGGCATAGAACAAGTCGCCGACGAAACAGGAGCTGAGCTCAATTACGATCTCAGGGTCGAGAAAATCAACAATCCTGACGCTGAATACCTGAAGTCATTAAAAATACTGAAACCTTTATATGACGCGGATCTTATCATCAATGTCGCGAAGCTGAAAACACATGGATTTATGGTTTACTCGGGAGCGGTAAAGAATATGTTCGGTTCTGTTGCAGGGCTGGAAAAAACTGATTACCATTTAAGGATGAGTGATCAGGAGTCATTCGCTAATTGCCTTATCGATATATACCTGGCCACCAAACCGCGGATTAATATAATAGACGGGATTATTGCCATGGAAGGAGACGGTCCGAGTGCCGGAGTACCTAAATATATAGGTTGTATCTTTGCATCCAAAGATGCCTTTGCATGCGATTATGCGGCGTTAAAGGCCATAGGGGTCGATTACCGCATGGTTCCTGTGATGAGAATGGCTGAAAAACGCGGTATTTTTAATAAGGATAGTATAAACATTCGTGGCACCAATTTAGAAATCATTAAACCCGATAGCTTTGATGTACCCGCTCTTCTTCATCAAAGAACCGGTTCAAGATTTGCTGCGATACGTTTTATTAAGAACAAATTCCGTCCCCAACCGGAGATTTTAAGGGATAAATGTGTAAGATGCGGCAAATGCGTTGAGGTTTGTCCTCCAAAAGCTGCAACAAGGGATAATGACAAACAAATAGTTATTGATTACAAAAAATGCATCAGTTGTTTTTGCTGTCATGAATTTTGCCCGGAGAAAGCTATAAAAATTAAAAGAAACGCTTTAAGAAGATTTTTGGAATACAGACGTTTTAATTCCTGACATGCCATACTAAATGATTTAGTATATTTGAATTTGGGTAAAATTCATAAAAAGCCAATATAATTATTTGTTGTTTCCTACAGTTTTATGGTAATATAATTAACATAATACACCTAATACATCGACTCCTGGGGAGAGAATGCATGAACGTAGAATATATAAATCCTTTTATTGAGGCCAGTCAGTCAGTTATAATGATGATGACCGGGGTAAAGCCGAGTTTGGGGAAGGTTTATATAAGGGAATCCCTTTTTCCAAGTGAGAATATCGCAGTTATTGTCGGCTTGACAGGAAATATCAGAGGGCAGGTGGTTATCTCATTTTCAAAAGAATCGGCATTGATGATTGCCTCCGCAATGATGGGCGGCATGCCGTTAATTGAATTGGATGAGATATCAAAAAGCGCGATATCGGAGCTTGCTAACATGATTATGGGGAATACTGCGACACTTTTAGCCGGCAGAAATATTGGGATAGATATTACGCCTCCATCGCTTCTGATGGGTGAAAAACTTGTAATCACGCCTTCTAATATGCAGACAATCAGTATTCCTTTACTTCTGAATGATAATAATACTATTGAAATTGATGTATCTTTGGAAGACAGGAAATAAGAAATCATCAGGTTTTCATAATGGAGTAATACCGTGAAAATAAATATTGTTTTGGTAGAGCCGGAAATACCTCAGAATACCGGTAACATTGCGCGAACCTGCGCAGCTACTGGGGCCGCACTGCATTTGGTGGGGCCCTTAGGATTTTCGATTGATGATAAATATTTGAAAAGGGCAGGCCTTGACTACTGGAAATATGTCGATTTAAAATACTATAATAACCTCCGGGAATTTTTTGATCTTAATAAGAGAGCAAATTTCATTTTCTGTACAACCAAAGCCCAAAAGTCTTACCATGAAATAAATTATGATGATAATTGTTTTCTCCTTTTTGGCAAAGAGACGAAAGGACTGCCTGAGGCATTGCTTAAAACAAATTATGAAAAATGCATACGTGTTCCGATGCTGGATCATATACGTTCTTTGAACTTGTCCAATTCAGTGGCTATTATTCTTTATGAGGCACTAAGGCAGAACGGTTTTGAGAATATGCAACTAAAAGGTCATCTTCATGAAGAGAAAGAATAAAAATGATAAAATTTAATTAATATGATAAGCAAGAAAGCGGGTTTTATAATGAACGGACAAAGGAAAAGAATAGGAATATTAACCGGGGGCGGGGATTGCCCGGGATTAAACTCTGTCATAAGAGCAGTTGTTAAAACAGCAATAAATATTTACGGATATGAAGTAATCGGTTTTAATGACGGTTATATGGGCTTAGTCAATAACCGTTTCAAGAAATTAACACTGTCAGATGTTTCAGGGCTTCTGGATAAGGGGGGAACCATTTTAGGTACCACCGACAGCTTCGATCCTTTTAATATGGTTGTGGATATTGACGGCGAAAAGCAGGAAAGAGATATGAGCGACCGTATCATTTACAACTTAAAGATGCATGATATTGAGGGGCTTATCGTTATCGGGGGAATAAATACGATAACTACGGGATACAAACTGTCATTAATGGGTGTAAAGGTTATTGCGATCCCTAAAAACATTGACAATGACATTCCCGGGACTGATACCACAATAGGGTTTATTACCGCTGTAAACACCGCTACTGAAGCGCTTGATAAACTGCATTCGACTGCTGAATCCCATCACAGGTTAATGCTTCTGGAAGTAATGGGAAGGCGCGCCGGTTGGGTGGCTTTGGAATCGGGAATCGCAGGAGGCGCTGATATCATACTCATTCCCGAGATTCCTTATGACATAAATAAAATAGCCAGGAAGATTTTGGAAAGAAAAAGGACCGGTAAAAATTTCAGTATAATTTGCGTTTCGGAAGGCGCTGTTCCGGCCGAAGGGACAGAACAGCCGGATATTATTTGTTCAGAGCAAATTAAATCAGTGTATGGTATCAGCTCCCAAATAGCTGCGCAACTGGAAAAGCTCACGCATCTCGATACCCGTGTAACAGTGCTGGGATATTTGCAAAGAGGCGGCGAGCCTTCACCATCCGACAGGTTACTGACAACCAGGCTGGGAGTGGAAGCCGTCAATATGGCCGCACAAGGAAAATATAATAAAATGGCTGGAATAATTAATAATGAGCTTTGTCCGATTGATTTGGAGAAAGTGGCAAATAAATGCAAGAATGTTCCCGTTGACGGAGAGCTTGTCAGGATTGCCAGAAATATGGGCGTCAGCTTTGGTGATTAAGAATACGCTTTGATTTATTCATATTTTGAGGTTGATAAAACAAATGCTTGATTTTAAAGACATAACACTTGATTCAATAAGTGAAATCAGACCATTTTTAACCAGACAGAATTATCGGACATGCGACTATACAATAGGCGGCATAATGATGTGGGCCGAATACTTTAACTATAAATACTGCATTTATAAAGACATGCTTTATATTATCGGGAATTCGGCTAATAATTTTAATGATAAATCATTTGCAGTTCCGATCGGCAGCGGTGACTTCAGGGAATCAGTTTTATTACTGAGAGATTACTGTCTCAGAAACAATATGAAGTTATCCTTCTCGGCAGTTCCTGAAGATGCCGTCCGTACCCTGGGATCAATATTTAAAATTAATGTTGAAAAGCTTGAGGATTGGTCCGACTATTTATACAACAGTTCGGACCTGTCCACTTACAGAGGAAGAAAGTTTAACAGGAAGAGAAACCATGTCAATAAATTCATGAAGAGCTATCCTGATTTTGAATACGAGAGAATAAGCGAAACCAATATTGAGGCAGTGAAAGAGTTCTTCAACCTTTTTCAGCACGATGTAAGCAAGGATAATGACATATTCAGGAATGAAGAGAAGATGGTAAAAGTTGTCCTGGATAATTATCCTGTTTTTGGCTTTTCCGGAGGACTGATTAAAGTCGGAGGCAAAATTATTGCTTTCACAATCGGGGAGATAGTAAATGATACACTGTTTATTCATATAGAAAAAGCGGCAAGGGAATATTCCGGAGTATATGAGACCATGAGCCTGCGCTTTGCCATGGATATGGTAAATGATAATATCAAATACATTAACAGAGAGGAAGATGTCGGAGACGAGGGGCTTAAAAAATCCAAAATGTCATTTAATCCAATAGCATTGCTGAGCAAATATGATGTTGAGGTGTTGGGACTTGTTAATGAGTAGTATAACCAGGAATGATATTGAGTATGTAGCCCGTCTTGCCGGGAAGTGCTTTATAGACGACAGTTTTTATATGGATCTGTCTAAAAACAGGAAAGACAGGGAAGAAAAGATCGTTAATATATTTAAAAAAAGCATTGAAATCTGCATAGACCATGGAATAGCCTTCGGGTTTAAGGACAACGGCAATTTCATTTCTTTCATACTCGCATTTAACTACAGTGATATGGTTACAAACCACAGGGATGAGTTCTGTCATATATTCGGAGGCGGCTCCGGCAACAAAAGGCTGAAATATAAACTGAAATCAGAATTGCATAGCATCAACAGCAGAATAATCGGGGACAGCAAAGAGTATATCTATATATTGGCGGCAGGCGTACAGGAAGAGTACAGAAGAAAAGGCATCGCGACCAAAATGATTGAAACGATCATTAACACATATCCCCAGTATAATTTATTCACTGATCTTTCTAACCACATGTCATGGCCAATATACGAGCGGCTGGGTTTCGAACGTCTGGAAGTCGAAGCCGGGTGTATTTTGACAAGATACATGTCAGGTCAGGATGAGATCGATATAAATCTTAATGAATTAAAACTTGCCGTACCGGTGGATTTTGATACCGCCAGGGTATTGGGAAGGCATATCGCAGGAAGAATAATTAAACTTGATCATGTTGAGACCGTGACGGGCGAATTCCCGTTTTTCCGCCAGTCTGTAACCGGTTCGGCACAGGCCAGGATTATTGATGTCGATTATGATGAATTGCTGAAGTATCAAAGACATATCAACGTACTTAAATTTGTTGAAATAAAATGCGTTGATGATTCCAGCGGAGATATCTTTCTTGCTTATGTGTCAGATAATGCTGAAAATAAAGGGATGATCCTCAAGGGCTGTTCGGGAAAATATCTCGAGAATAAAGCCGCTGAATGGAGCCTGATCCCTGACTGCTATATCAGCATCCCAATAAAATACAGCAGTGAGAAAGATTTTATCAACTGTTCCGGAAAAGACAGTTTTTTGGTGAACAGGCTGCTTACGGCTCTTAAATTCAGAACCGACTATGAAGCGGGTATACCGTTAAAAAACATGGAACAAAACATGGACGACAGAGGGTTTAAGGATCGTATCAGAAGATATTATCTTGGAACTGTCAGGATACAGATACAGGGGGAAAAGACCATCAGCTTCAACGGGATCGATATTAAGGAAGAAAAAATATGTGAGCCTGTTGATGTGGCTCTGCTGATATCCGTTGATAAAAATACGCGTTGCGGCGTTCTGCATATGGTATCATTATCGTGCGGATTATTGATATCCCAGTTTCTGGACTCGGTCTCAAGGAATCAAATAAGCATAATAGCAGATGAAAATGATCCGAATCAAACCATTAATTTTTACTCATATCTGGCAAACCGTTTTAAAGTATATAAGAAGGGTTCTGCCAAAGCATTCCTGACTATTCCAAAAATGAAGAAGAATGTACCTGATGATTTGCTTGCTTCCCTGTTGTTCTGCGAAACTTATTATAACGACGGCGAATTGCTGGGGACAGTGGTTGATAAGGAAATAACCGGACTTTTGTCAGATGAACAGGGAATAGCCCAGTATAATTACGCAAGTGTATATACATATTCGAATATCCTTATGCAGATGTCTGAATCGCTGTCAGGAAGCCTGACGGCAAGGATCGTGAAGGAATCCATAACACTTTTTTATATTGAACTTTTACTATTTGAAGAAGCAGCTATCAATATAGCAAATGATGAAATAATCAAATTCCTGACCAACCTTGATGAATACAGCCCCAAAGTGGTCCTCAGGAGTATTAACCTGATAATAAGCGAGCATGTTAAATCCATAGATTTCTGGGATATTCAGATGAATTATCCTTCATCAAAGAAATCCATTGACGATATAAGGAAAGCTTTTAAAATTGAAAATTTAAGGGAGATCATAAAACGAAATCTTGATCAACTGCTTATGATTTATGACACCAGGAGCGATATTATTGATAAGACAGAGTCATCGATACTCAGTACGATCGGTGCCGTCTTAACTATTCTCTCGGTTATAAGCCTGATAATGGATCCATCGCAGTGGAAGTCATTAGGTATTGCAGGACTTATTGTAGGGTTGTTTATAGTGCTCAAGAACGTTCTGTTTAAGCGGTCTCTCAAGCTCAAAATCTAAACTATCCTACAATCGCAGAGCCGCAGCGGACAAGTTTTTAGTGAAGGTTTAACATTGACTTTAGTTTATTAATTCTTTAGTATGAAAAATGGATGAGAATAAAGGGTTGGTTTTCCCCCAGCCCGTTTTGTGTTTGCATTATAAAGTATCGGTGCCCGAATCCTGGAAACATATTCTGGAGGTTATAAAATGACAAAACAGCCCAAAATTGCTATTGTTATGGGAAGTGATTCTGATTTGCCTGTGGTTGAGGGAAGCATTAAAATCCTGAAAGAATTCGGAGTGGACTATACTGTAAATATTTGTTCAGCCCACAGGACACCCGATAAAGCGGCAGAACTTGCAAGAAATGCTGAAAAAAACGGTTATGACGTAATTATTGCGGCAGCGGGAAAAGCAGCGCATTTGCCGGGGGTTTTGGCTGCTTTCACAGTTCTCCCGGTTATAGGTTTGCCGATAAAATCCTCTACAATGGACGGACTTGATTCCCTTCTTTCGATTGTACAAATGCCGGCCGGCATCCCGGTAGCGACGGTTGCCATTAACGGCGGTGAGAATGCGGCTCTTCTGGCCGTTCAAATTTTGGGAGGAGCATACCCCGAATTAAGGACCAAATTTCACGAATATAAAAACAAACTGGCAAAACAGGTTGAAATAAAGGATCAAAAGCTTCAAGACGAATTGCGGGGTAAATAACACATGGAAAACAGGATAATCGATTTTAGCAGGTTCGACACTGAAAGCGACGGTATTCATGAAGCTTGTGGTATTCTTGGAATATCAGACTACCAGGACGATGATTTGGCGCATATGATGTACTTCGGGCTTTATGCGCTTCAGCATCGGGGACAGGAAAGCTGTGGAATTGCAGTAATCAATAAGAACGGTGAAATTACCGGCCAAAAAGGAATAGGACTTGTACATGAGGTTTTTACCGAAAAAATTCTCGATCGAATGGACGGCATATCTGCAATAGGTCATACTCGGTATTCCACCACCGGCGGCAGCTCGATAGAAAACAGCCAACCCCTTATATTTAATTATAAAGGCGGAAGAATTGCTCTGGCTCATAACGGTAATCTTGTCAATGCTACAAAAATAAGGTACGAGCTGGAGAATAAGGGAGCTATTTTTCAAACTTCTACCGATTCCGAAGTAATAGCCAACTTAATATCGCGTTACGGCCTGAAATGCAAAGACCTTGAAGAGGTTCTCAAAAAAACCATGGATGTTATTGAAGGTGCATACGCGCTGGTTATTCTTACTCAAAAGTGTATGGTGGGTATACGTGATCCATGGGGAATGCGTCCTTTGTGTATTGGCAAATTAGGAAGTTCATATGTTCTTGCTTCTGAAAATTGCGCATTTGATGCCATCGGAGCCGATTTTATCAGAGATGTCGAGCCCGGTGAGATCATATTTATCGAAAACGGTTCATTAAGATCAATTAAAACCAATTACAACAAACCACAAAAAACATGTATTTTTGAGCATATCTATTTTGCAAGACCAGACAGTGTTATTGACGGAGCTTCGATTTACAAAGCCAGATTGGAAGCCGGACGGCTTTTGGCAAAAGAATGTCCGGTTGAGGCCGATCTTGTTGTGGGTGTCCCGGATTCGGGCATTACCGCGGCAATCGGGTATTCGAGGGAATCCGGGATTCCTTACGGAGAGGCTTTGATCAAAAACAGATACGTGGGCAGAACATTTATACAGCCTACTCAGAAGCTCAGAGAACGCAGTGTCGGTATCAAATTAAACGCTCTGAAGGAAGAAATTAAAGGCAAAAGAATAATAATAATTGATGATTCAATAGTACGGGGAACAACCTCGTACAGGATCGTACAAATGCTAAAAAATGCGGGAGCAAGCGAAGTCCATATGCGGATCTGTTCACCGCCCGTATTAAATCCATGTTATTTCGGTATTGATATATCTTCAAAAGAACATTTGATTGCAGCAAACCACAGCATAGAAGAAATAAGGGAAAGCATCAATGCTGACAGCCTTGCTTTCTTAAGCGTGGAGAGCCTTTTGAAAACACCAATCGGAGCTCCTGCCAACAGTTTCTGCACAGGATGCTTCACAGGAGAATATCCGATGCCGGTTCCGATGTATGTTGCTAATTCTGCTCATAAACAGAAATGTTAATGTTAAAGATAAAGATTATTTTACAGAAAGGCCAGGTTAAAAAATGACAAATTACAAGGAAACCGGAGTAGACGTTGAAGCCGGATACAAAGCAGTTGATCTGATGAAATCACATGTTAAGAAGACCATGAGGCCGGAAGTTCTTGCGGATATTGGAGGTTTCGGCGGTCTATTCAGCCTGGAAGGCATTAAATATGAAAAGCCTGTACTGGTATCGGGAACTGACGGTGTCGGAACAAAACTGAAGATTGCTTTTTTAATGGACAAGCATGATACCGTTGGCATTGACTGCGTTGCGATGTGTGTCAATGACGTGGTTTGCAGCGGTGCTCAGCCTTTGTTTTTCCTGGATTATATAGCATTGGGCAAGCTGGTTCCCGAAAAGGTCGAGCAAATTGTAAAAGGTGTCTCGGATGGGTGCATACAGGCAGGATGTGCTTTGATCGGCGGGGAAACTGCCGAAATGCCGGGCTTTTATCCTGAAGATGAATACGATTTGGCAGGTTTTGCAGTAGGTATAGCAGATAAGGATAAATTGGTAACCGGAGAAAGAATTAAACCCAAGGATATTCTGATAGGTCTGGCTTCATCCGGGATACACAGCAATGGTTACTCTCTGGTCAGAAAGATATTTAATATTAACAAAGAAGTTCTGGGAGAGTACGGGGACGTGTTGGGCAAGCCTTTGGGTGAGGAACTTCTTAAGCCTACCAGAATATATGTCAAGACCATTCTTACCCTTATAAAAAAGTACAATATAAAAGGAATCGCCCACATAACCGGCGGCGGATTCATAGAAAATATTCCAAGAATGCTGCCTGACGGCGTGAAAGCTGTGGTTCATAAAGGCACATGGCCTGTCCACCCTGTGTTTAGGCTTATACAGGAAAAAGGCAATGTTCCGGAAAAGGATATGTATAATACATTTAATATGGGCATCGGCATGGTATTGGCTGTTCCGGCTGAAATTGCGCCTTTTGTAGTGGCCGAGGCCAATAATCAGGGAGAGAAAGCCTATATAATCGGTGAGACAGTAAAGGGCGAGGAGAAACTTGAGATATGCTGAAAATAGGTGTTATGGTATCCGGAGGGGGTACCAATCTTCAGGCCATTATGGATAAAATCAACAACGGTGCGTTGCCGGACTGTCAAATAGTTACGGTAGTATCCAGCAATCCAAACGCATATGCCCTCGAGCGAGCAAGAATAAACAATATCCCCTCAAAGGTAATATCCAGGAAAGATTTTAGTTCAATAGAAGATTATGATGATGCCCTTCTGGCTCACATGAGAAGCCATGATGTTGAACTGGTGGTATTAGCGGGCTTTTTAAGCCACTTAGGTGAGAAATTTGTAAACGTATATAAAAATGCGATTATAAATATACATCCGTCCCTGATCCCGTCATTTTGCGGGAAAGGCTATTATGGGCTTATCCCCCATATTAAAGCTTTGGAATACGGGGTCAAAATAACAGGCGCCACTGTACATTTCGTCGAACTAGATTATGATTCCGGCCCAATTATATTGCAAAAGGCTGTTGAGGTTTTACCGGGAGATACGCCGGAAACTTTGCAAAAAAGGGTAATGGAACAGGCTGAATGGGTAATTCTGCCTGAAGCTATAAAGCTTTTCAGCCAAAAAAAATTAAAAATAAACGGTAGAATTGTAGAAATATTATAGAGGTGGATAATGAAGATTCTTGTTGTTGGTAGCGGAGGAAGAGAACACGCAATTTTATGGAAACTGAAACAAAGCCCCAGGGTAACTGAATTATTCTGCGCGCCGGGAAACGGCGGTATTTCGGAGATAGCTGAATGTGTGCCCATTAATGCCATGGATATTGATGGTATGGTAAAATTCTCCCTGGAAAAATCCATAGACATGGTTGTTGTGGCGCCAGATGATCCTTTGGCGGCAGGTATGGTGGACGCTTTGGAAAACGCGGGTATCCGCGCGTTGGGACCGCGAAAGAACGCTGCGATCATTGAAGCCAGCAAGGTTTTCTCAAAGAATCTTATGAAAAAATACAATATTCCTACCGCGGCTTATGAAACTTTCAGCGACAGCAAGTCAGCCATTGAATATGTCAAAACCGCCAAATTGCCGCTGGTTGTCAAAGCGGACGGGCTCGCCCTGGGAAAAGGCGTGCTGATATGCAATACAAGAGAAGAAGCATTAAGTGCCGTTTCCCTGATCATGGAAGATAAAAAGTTCGGAGATGCAGGACAAAAGATAGTCGTGGAAGAGTTCATGACAGGTCCGGAAGTATCGGTCCTGGCTTTTACGGACGGAAAAACCATTGTACCGATGGTTAGCTCACAGGATCATAAAAGGGCATACGATAATGACCAGGGTCTCAATACAGGCGGGATGGGGGCATTTTCTCCCAGCAGGGTTTATACCGAAGAGCTTCAGGAAGAATGCATGAGAACAATATTTATTCCTACCATTAAAGCCATGAATCTTGAGGGAAGACCTTTTAAAAGTGTTCTTTATTTCGGGTTAATGTTAACTTCAGATGGCCCAAAAGTATTGGAATACAACGCTCGTTTCGGTGATCCGGAGACTCAGGTTGTGCTTCCGCGGCTTGAAACTGATTTGGTTGAAATATTCGATGCAATTATCGACGAAAAATTGGATACAATAAATATATCATGGAAGCGAGACTGTGCTGTTTGCGTTATCATGGCTTCTGGAGGGTATCCTGAAAGCTATAAGAAAGGTTATGAAATAACAGGTCTGGAGTCAGTAAAGAATCAGAAGGATATTATATTGTTCCATGCCGGAACAAAAAAAGAAAATGAAAAATTCTATACCAACGGCGGACGCGTCCTGGGAGTAACAGCAGTGGGCGAGAACATTGAAGCAGCGAGGGAAAAAGCTTACAATGCAGTTTCTGCCATCCATTTTGAAAATGTGCATTACCGAAAAGATATTGGAATTAAATAGCATGTTAAGATAATTACGGCAGAATAAGAGTAAGTCGCTTTACCAATAATAAATTGGGAGGTGAGTTATTCTTGAAAGCCAACAGATCAATAGGATGTTCGGTAACCGAATGCAAATACCATGCAAAAACTGAACCAATGTGCAGTCTGGATAATATTCAGGTTGCAAAAAATAAACCAACCACTGCAACGACTGAGAGCGATACCGAATGTGCGAGCTTCGAAAAAGAATAGTGCAACAGGCCGGTTGATATCCGGCCTGTTTTATTATGTCGGAAAATGTATCCTTATTCCCAAATGCGAATACCATGCCTGACAAATACAAATACCTTTGTTCAGGGTGCCGTATTATACCTTATTCTTAAATAATATATAACACTTAGATGATATATGATAAATGATATATGATATATTTTATTTTCTCAATGACTTATGTTACAATTGATTCGAGTGTAAGTTGTGCTAGATTATTATTACAGCTATTGGCATCCGGGGGGTCAACAAAAAAATGCAATATCTGATTTTGTCATTTAAAGTTATTTTTCCAATTTTTTTCATGCTGGCACTGGGTTATTCAATCAGGGAATTCAAACTGGTTACTGAGAGCGGATTTAATATGTTCAGCAGAGTTACATTTTATATCTTTATTCCTTCCCTGTTGTTCATAAATATTTATAAATCCGATTTGACCAGCAGTTTCAACGCCAGACTGATCGCTTACGCAATTATATCCTTGTTTATAACGTGTGTAATACTTTATTTTGTTATACCGCGCATTATCAAAGACAAATGGGACCAGCCTGTGGTAATGCAGGGAATATTTCGCGGCAACTTTATAATCTATGGAATGTGTATAGTACAGACCATTTATCCTGACGCCGACATGGGAATGGTAGCATTATTATCAGCATTTATTGTTCCTCTTTACAGCGTTATAACAGTATTGCTTTTTGAGATGTATTCAGATAAAAAGAATAATAAAAAGGATTTATTATTTAACGTGATAAAAAGCCCGATGGTATTTTCAGGGATATTAGGAATATTCTTTTTAATAACCGGGCTGAAAATACCTGGACTGCTGTTGGACCAGATAGAGAGCGTATCAAAACTGGGAACTCCGGTGGCTTTATTGTGTCTCGGGGGAACTTTTAAAATTCAGGCAATGAAACAACATAAAAAGCCACTTATGGTTGCATGTATAGGAAGACTGATTATAGTGCCCATGGTATTTATAACTGCTGCGATCCTTATGGGCATCAGGGGGATGGAGCTGGCTACAATAATGGCCTTAAATGCAGCACCTGTGGCAGCATCCTCGTTCCCTATGGCACGGGAACTGGGAGGAAACGGCGAATTAGCCGGAGAAGTAGTCGTTATGACATCATTATTGTCAATTGTTACTGTGTTTTGTTGGGTTTTGTTATTGACATCCACCGGAATGGTTTAGCGTAAAGCTTTGTTTTAGCTTTAAAAGATAAAAATTATGCTTAAAGCCATGACTGCCATACCAAGAAGCATTCCCAGGAGAGAAAGATTGCGCTGGCCATATTCTCTTGATGCCGGCAATAATTCGTCAAGGGAGATATATACCATTATACCTGCAACCGATCCGAAAATAATACCGAACATGGTGTCAGAAATAAGACGGCCAAGGACCGCCATCGCGATTACAGCGCCCAAAGGCTCGGATAAACCGGAAAACAGGGCGGCCAAAACAGCTTTTTTTCTGTTGCCGGTGGAATAAAATACAGGAATGGAAATGGCTATTCCTTCAGGTATATTGTGAATTGCTATGGCCAGGGCAACTGATACCCCCAAAGCGGGGCTCTTCATGGTTGACACATAGGAGGCCAGACCCTCGGGAAAGTTATGAAGAGTTACTGCCAAAGCAGTAAAAATCCCTGTCCTGAAAAGTTTGTCTTTGTTTTTGCTGCCGGAGGGTATGCCGCTTTTATATTTTGATTCGATTTTTCTTACTCTGTGAGGACGATTAGGCTCGGGGATCAACTCATTAATGAATGCCATAAGAGTAATTCCAAAGAAGAATGATAAAACTGTCAGGATATTGCCGTTTACCGGGCCATGCACGCTGCACAGATTTGTCTGTGATTCCTGGTAAAGCTCAATAAATGAAATATATATCATAATGCCTGCCGAGAACCCAAGCATCAGCGATAATACCTTGTTGTTTGTTCTTTTAAAGAAAATCGATACAAGACCGCCGATACCGGTTGAAAGACCGGCAAGGGTAGCCAGCAAAATTGAAAGGATCAGGTTATAGTACATAGTGTTCCTTATAATTCTTCTGCTAGCATATATTTATGACTGACGCGCTTTATAAATGAGACATAATAAAAACAGAACTTAAATTTTTTGTATGAGCGGCAACTGTGGGAGAATTTCTAATAGTTTTTATTATTAAATGAATAAAGTATGATATAATTATTCATTATTTAAGATTTCATATAAAAAATTCGCTGTTGACGGAGTTAAATATATGGGAAACGAAAGACAGAAAAGAATACGTAATTTTTGCATCATAGCGCATATTGACCATGGAAAATCCACTCTGGCAGACAGGCTGCTGGAAAGAACCGGTGTTATTACATCAAGAGAGATGGAAGAGCAGATTCTTGACAATATGGATATTGAGAGGGAACGGGGAATAACCATCAAGGCACAGGCCGTCAGAATGATATATAAAGCGAAGGATGGCAATGAGTATATATTGAACCTTATCGATACCCCAGGCCATGTGGACTTTAATTATGAAGTTTCCAGGAGTATTGCTGCCTGTGAAGGAGCGGTGCTGGTTGTTGACGCATCCCAGGGAATTGAAGCCCAGACTTTGGCCAATGTATACCTTGCCCTTGAACACAATCTTGAAATAATGCCGGTTATAAACAAGATTGACCTTCCCGCTGCCAGACCTGATGAAGTAATCCAGGAAATAGAAGACGTAATAGGATTGGAAGCGCAGGATGCACCGCAAATATCAGCTAAAAACGGGATCAATATCGAAAGCGTTTTGGAAGGAATAATCAAGAAAATTCCGCCGCCGGCAGGCAACGAAGATGAACCATTAAGAGCTTTAGTCTTTGACTCATATTATGATTCGTACAAAGGTGTTATTGCATATATCCGTGTCATGGAAGGCAAAGCGAAGTTAGGCGACACTATCCGCATGATGCACACGGGAAAAGAGTTTTTAATAACCGAAATCGGTTATTTAAGACCCGGAGGGTTTATTCAAAGCGACTCGCTTCTTGCCGGAGAGGTAGGGTATTTATGCGCAAGCATTAAAAATGTAAAGGATTGCCGTGTGGGGGAAACCATAACAAATGCGTTGAACCCTGCCAAAGAGCCGCTGCCGGGATATAAAAAGGCTGTTCCCATGGTGTTCTGCGGCATATACCCTGCGGACGGTTCCAAGTATGGCGATCTTCGGGATTCGCTTGAAAAACTGCAATTGAATGATGCCTCATTACTGTTTGAACCTGAGACATCCAAAGCATTAGGTTTCGGTTTTCGCTGCGGTTTTCTTGGCCTGCTTCATATGGAGATCATCCAGGAACGGTTAGAACGTGAATATAATCTTGATCTTATAACAACGGCTCCCAGTGTAATCTATAAAATAATTAAAACCAACGGTGAAATCATTGAACTTGATAATCCTACGAACATGCCGGAACCCACACAAATTGAGAAAATGGAAGAGCCGATAGTTAACGCTACCATAATGACCCCTACCGAATATGTCGGCAATATAATGGAGCTATGCCAGGAGCGGAGAGGGACATATTTAGGCATGGAATACCTTGAAGCCACAAGAGTCATATTGAAATATGAAATGCCTCTCAACGAAATAATATATGATTTCTTTGACGCGTTGAAATCCCGCACAAAGGGATATGCGTCCCTGGACTATGAGTTAAAGGGCTACAAGGAATCCAACCTTGTTAAACTGGATATAAGGATAAACAATGAGGTGGTTGACGCTCTTTCCTTTATAGTTCATGCCGATAAGGCATATTCAAGGGGAAGAAGAATGGCCGAGAAACTGAAGGAAACGATCCCCAGGCAAATGTTTGAGATCCCTATACAAGCCTGCATAGGCAATAAAATAATAGCGAGGGAAACAGTTAAAGCATACAGAAAAGACGTTCTTGCCAAATGCTACGGGGGAGATATAACCCGAAAGAAGAAGCTGCTTGAAAAGCAGAAGGAAGGCAAAAAGCGCATGCGTCAGGTCGGCAGTGTCGAAGTGCCGCAAGAGGCATTCATGAGTGTGCTTAAGCTGGACACATAATAAACCGTAGGGACGGTTATATCGGTTATAATGCCCATGAGTTGGTCTTATAATAGAGAGTCGTCTATATGGTTACTAAGATAATATAAGAAGGCGGGTGCAAGGCTTCTCATGGAGATAAGCCGATTTGCTTCGGAGGAAAGACCACCGAACGGTAACCTGATTGATAATTATGAGCGATCCGTGAGAGGAATACCTGACAAATGGATAAAAAACGAATAGGTTTATATATTCATATACCTTTTTGCAAGCAAAAGTGTTTTTACTGCGATTTTCCTTCATATCCCAATATGGAGGATTATTGGGAACCATATATTGACGCTTTGGCACAGGAGCTAATCCTGAAGGCAGAAGAATTCAAAGCCTCGTATGTAGAGACTGTGTTTATAGGGGGAGGCACTCCTTCCCTGATTCCTGCGGCGTTTATATCCAGGATACTGGACACTGTATATTTACATTATAATATCTCGCCGGGTTGTGAATGTACTATTGAGTGCAATCCTGGCACTTTAACCGATGAAAAACTGAAAATATATAAAGATTCCGGTGTAAACCGTCTCAGTATTGGATTGCAGGCATGCCAGGATGAAATATTAAAAGCGCTTGGCAGGATTCACACCTTCGAAGACTTTTTGACATCAGTAAAACTGGCGCGAAAACATGGATTTTATAACATAAATGCCGATATAATATTTGGTATTCCAAACCAGACATTTGAACAATGGAAAGAAACTGTTAAGCAGATTATCACCCTGGATCTTGCCCATGTCTCATGTTACAGCTTGCTTATTGAAGAAGGCACTGTTTATGGTAATATGAAGAAAGAGGGTACCATTAAAGAGGCGGAAGACGAGCTTGACAGGAAGATGTATCATTATGCTGTCGACAGGTTTAATGCTGCCGGACTCTATCAATATGAAATATCAAATTTTGCGAAACCTCATTTAAGATGCCGACATAATATGAATTACTGGAGAAGAGGAGAGTATCTTGGAGTTGGTGCAGGTGCGCATTCGCATTACAATGGAAGACGTTTCGCAAATACGTCGAACATAGCCTTGTACATTAAAGGTGTGAACAGCAGAAAGCTGATTTTATCGGAAGATATTAATCTTTCAAGGGAAGACCGGCTTGAGGAAAGTATTTTTTTAGGACTCCGCCTTAATGATGGGATCGATATCTCAGAGCTTTCCAGAGAGTTTGGGACTGACCTGGAAAGCAGGATTAGCAAAAAGCTTCAAAAGTTTGTATCTCAGAATTTAATAGAACGCAGCGGAACCGTTATCAGATTAACAGAAAAAGGAATGGATTTTGCAAATGCTGTAATAGTTGAATTAATTTAGTCTCTTCAACTGTAAGAGATAAAGGGGGAGGGATCTTCAATGGAAGATAAGAAAGAGAGAGATATAGCTATGGCAGTGCCGAATATTTCTGAAATCAGCAACAGTTATAAGGAAGATTTTTTGGGAGAGATCATGGAGATCTTGAATGATATTGAACTTGAACTGGTCAATTTGGAAGTTGATCCCAGCAATAAAGAATCTCTCAATTCTATTTATTGCAACTTTCATACAATCAGAGGCCTTTCCGGGTTACTTAACAATACGGCCTGCACAAAGATAACAGTTGCTACTGAAGAACTGTTGGAAGCAGTCAGAAAATACTGTCCTGTAACATCAAAAAACATAATCAACCTGGTGTTGGATTCCATAGCATTTATAAAAAAGCTCAACAAAAATCCTGAACTTATCAACGACAGTACGTTCAACGGCGAGATCGGACGGCATCTGGCCAATATAACAAGCAGCAAGGAAGATATCCTGTTGGAAGTTCGCAATCCGATGATCAGAGATTCCCGTATAGGGGAGATCCTGGTCCAGGAGGGTGCATTGGCTCAATCTGAAGTTGAGGATATCCTGAAAAAGCAATATAGCTGCAATTATAAAATGAAGTTCGGAGAAATCGTATTAAGAGAGAAAAAGGTAGATGCATCCGATATTATCAAAGCCATTCGCATGCAGAAGGTCCGCAATACCAATTCGGTGGACCAGTATGTGAGGATCCCTTTGGAAAGACTGGATCAAATCATAGATATAATACAGAATGTAAGTAATCTGTATGATTCGGTGAAGGACGAGGCTGTTCTTCGCTTCGGAAGCAATGATTTGTTGACTATTGAGTCAACAAAAGCCTACCACTTGATTACCGATGTAAAGAATATACTGAAGGAATTACGTATGGTTACCCTGCAGCAGGCATTTCAGAAACTTACCAGGATGGTGTGTTCAATAATTGAGGAAAAACATCTTGAGGTCATGTTTTCTACCCTGGGTGAAAATATTGAAGTGGACAAGGATATAGCAGACAGAATTGCTCTTCCTCTTGGCGACCTGGTCTGGTTGCTTCTTGAAAAAGCGTATAACAGGAAAGAAGAGAATGACAAACGTATCGGCAGTATTGAAGTGGTTGCATATGAAGAAAATAATACAGTTCATATCGATATCACGGGCGATGTCGTCACCAATATAGATGAATTGAAGTCGGACAGCAGGTATATAGAAAACCAGCAAAAACTTAATTGCTTAAAGTGCCGGCTGGAAGCCGATGATATGAATGGCGAAGGTGTAAGAATATCCATAATAATTCAAAGATAATTTAATAAAAATACATATAGTGTCCCATGAGGGAGGAAATACCCTGCAACTTAAGCTAGGGTATTTTTTTAGACAATTTGTAAAGTAGTTACATTTGTAAGTTATGAATACTTGACAAAGGTATGGTACAATGATATTTTTATATTAGCACTCAATGAATGAGAGTGCTAACAAAAAGAACGGAGGTGTAGGTAATGGCCTGGGACGAGTTAAACGAAAGAAAAAGATTCATACTGAAATCCATCATAGATGATTATATAGAATCGGCACAGCCTGTTGGTTCCAGGACTATTGCCAGGAAACACGAGTTGGGCCTTGGTTCTGCCACGATACGCAACGAAATGGCTGACTTGGAAGAATTAGGCTATATTACACAACCTCATACTTCAGCCGGAAGGATACCTTCCGATAAAGGGTACCGGTTCTATGTGGAAAACTTGATGCAGATTCATAGCCTAGCAAAAGAAGAAATTGAAATGATAAGAAAGGCTATGAATGAAAAAATAGAGGAAATAAATCATCTTATCCAGAGAGTAAGTACTATAATATCTAATGTAACGGGATACACGGCCGTCGTTATGTCACCGCAGCTTTCAAGGGCGGTGATTAAGTCTGTCCAGCTAATGGCTATTGACGAAAAAAGATTACTGGTTGTAGTGGTTGCAGGCGGTGGAATAGTCCACAACAGGCTGATCAGGCACGACAGTGTAATCGATGAATCCGATATAGCAATGCTTAATAAAGCTTTTAACATTATCATATCGGGTAAAACTTTAGATCAGGTTTCCATGCCGGTATTAAGGGAGCTTCCAAGAGATATTAATGTTTCGAAGGAAGTCATATTCCCTATTTTTGAGGCAATAGAAGACTGTGTACGGAAAATTGAAACTGCTGATTTCTATATGGATGGCATAACTAATATATTGAACTACCCGGAATTCAGTGATTTGATAAAAGCCCGGGAAGTTCTGGATTTTCTCAAAGAAAAAGAAATAATACATCAAATGGTGTATGAAGCGTCAAAAAAGCAGCAACTGGATTTTAAAATCGGCAGCGAAAACGAATATGATGAAATGAAGGACTTAAGCATAATAACAACAGTGTACGGCGGAGAGGGAAAAAGCTATGGAACTATCGGAGTCATAGGTCCAAGGCGTATGACATACGGTAAAGTAGTTTCTTCAATAAAATACATCAGAGAGCTTCTGAACAGGGAATTGATGAAAATGTTCGGCGATGATCTCTGATATGTGCGAAAGGGAGTAAGAAATGGCAATGAACAGTGATGTAGAACCAAAAAAGAATACCGGTGCTGAGGAAGAAGTTGACAAAGCGGCTGAAACGCCTGAAGCACCTGATCAAAATGTTTCGGAGGATTTGGATAAACAGGATATACAAAAAGAGGACATTGATCTTAACGAGGTAATCAAAAAGAAAGATGATGAGTTAAAAGAATTATTCGACAGGATGCAGCGTTTAGCAGCTGAATATGATAATTTCAGAAAAAGGACCCAAAAAGAGAAAGAAAGAATTTATGTAGATGCGCTTACCGATGTTGTAGGTAAAATTCTCCCGGTGGTAGACAGCCTTGAAAAGGCTGTCACAGCAGCCCAGTTGGAGGAGAACAAGGGATTGCAGGAAGGAATAAACCTGATTTACAAACAAACGATGGACGTGCTGGAAAAACTGGGGGTTAAACCAATTGAAGCCGTTGGAAAATGTTTTGATCCGGAACTCCATAATGCTGTCATGCATATTGAGGATGATTCACTGGAGTGCAACGTTGTAGTGGAGGAATTCCGAAAAGGCTATATCTACAAAGATGGAACAGTAATACGGCATTCAATGGTGAAAGTGGCAAACTGACCAAAGAATAAATACCGATAAAAAGATTATGTGAACATGAAATATAATAATTGTACTTCTTTGACCTTAAATATATTAACAGGAGAGTGTTTAAAATGGCAAAAGTTATAGGAATAGACCTTGGAACTACTAACTCATGTGTCGCTGTAATGGAAGGCGGAGAACCCGTTGTAATAACAAATGCGGAAGGTAGCCGCACGACTCCGTCAGTTGTTGCCTTTTCGAAGACAGGTGAAAGGCTTGTCGGGCAGGTCGCAAAAAGGCAAGCAATAACAAACCCTGATAGAACTGTGATTTCCGTAAAAAGAGATATGGGTACCGATAGAAAGATAAGAATTGACGATAAAACCTATACCCCTCCGGAAATTTCAGCAATGATTTTACAAAAACTCAAAGCAGACGCTGAGGCATATTTGGGAGAAAAAGTCAGTCAGGCGGTTATTACTGTCCCTGCATATTTCTCTGACTCACAGCGTCAGGCAACGAAAGACGCAGGCAGAATTGCTGGCCTGGAAGTATTGAGGATAATTAACGAGCCTACCGCTGCTGCATTGGCTTATGGTTTGGATAAAGAAAGCGATCAGAAGATCCTTGTTTTTGACTTGGGCGGCGGAACCTTTGACGTATCGATCCTTGAAATCGGAGACGGCGTTTTTGAAGTTCTGGCAACCAGCGGAAACAATCGATTGGGCGGCGACGATTTTGACCAGAGAATCATTGATTGGCTGGCTGATGAGTTTAAGAAAGAAAACGGAATTGATTTAAGAAGTGATAAAATGGCACTGCAGCGTCTCAAAGAGGCAGCAGAGAAAGCTAAGATCGAGCTTTCAAGTGTAGCCCAAACGAATATAAACCTGCCTTTTATTACTGCTGACGCTTCGGGACCAAAACACCTGGATATGAACCTGACCCGTGCCAAATTTGACGAACTGACGGCCGATTTGGTTGAAAAGACAATGGATCCATTGCGCAAAGCGATGGCAGACGCTGATCTGACTCCTAACGACATTCACAGGGTATTATTGGTAGGCGGATCAACGCGTATTCCGGCAGTTCAGGAGGCAGTCAAGAAATTCTTAGGAAAGGAACCTTTTAAGGGAATAAACCCTGATGAATGTGTTGCAATCGGAGCAGCTATCCAGGCAGGCGTGCTCTCCGGAGAGGTCAAAGATTTGCTGCTTCTGGACGTAACTCCATTGTCTCTTGGAATTGAAACCCTTGGCGGCGTATTTACCAAGCTGATTGAAAGGAATACAACAATTCCTACAAAGAAGAGCCAGATTTTTTCAACCGCTGCTGACGGACAGACAAGTGTTGACATAAAGGTTTACCAGGGTGAGCGTGAAATGGCAGCCCATAACAAGCTGTTGGGCAACTTCCAGCTTACCGGTATTCCACCGGCGCCCAGGGGTGTTCCTCAGATTGAGGTTACATTTGATATCGATGCCAACGGCATAGTGCATGTATCGGCAAAAGATCTCGCAACAGGAAATGAACAGAACATAACCATTACCGCCAGCAGTAACTTAAGCGAAGCAGATATCGAAAGAGCTATCAAAGAGGCTGAAAAATACGCTGCTGAAGATAAAAAGCAAAAAGAGAACATCGAAACCCGCAATCAAGCCGACAGTGCGGTTTATCAGGCAGAGAAGACACTTAAAGATTTGGGAGACAAATTGAGTGCTGATGATAAATTCAAGATCGAAGCCGAGATCAATAAGGTTAAGGAAGCTCTGAAAGGCAGTGACATTGCTGCAATCAAACAGGCTACCGAAAATCTGACCCAGGCATTCTACGGCATATCGCAAAAACTGTATCAGCAGAATCCTCAGGGACAGGGGCCTAATCCGGGTGCCGGATTTAATCCCGGAGCCGGGGGAAGTGCCCAGGACAATGTTTACAATGCAGACTATAAAGTAGTCGATGAGGATGATAAACAATAGAATAGATGGATAAATCCATGATAAATCCATCGGGAAATTTTATGCTAATATCAGATCGGAACGGTATTTGTCTGGAATTTGTGGTAAAATGATTTCACCCGTGTTACAGACATCTACCGTTCCGTGTTTGTACATCGAAAGCTGTTTTGGAGGGTTAATCTTTGGCTGAAAAGAGAGATTATTACGAGGTGCTTGGCGTATCACGACAGGCGACCTCTGAAGATATAAAGAAGGCTTACAGAAAGCTGGCTAAAAAGTATCACCCGGACATGAATCCCGGTGATAAAGATGCAGAAGCAAAGTTTAAGGAAGTCAACGAAGCTTACAGTGTGTTAAGTGACGAACAAAAACGAGCCAACTACGACCGTTTCGGACATGCTGCCTTTGATGGCGCAGGAAATGGTTTTGACGGGTTCGATGGTTTTGGTTTCGGCGGACTTGATGATCTTTTTGAAACCTTTATGGGTGGGGCCTTCGGAAGGAGCAGGAGAAGCGGAAATTATGGACCTGTCCGTGGCAGGGACATCCAATATTCAATAGATATTACTTTCGAAGAAGCCGCATTCGGCGTAACCAAGGAAATCCCCGTAACAAGACTGCAAACCTGTACAACTTGCAACGGAACCGGCGCAAAGCCTGGAACCTATCCGGAAAACTGCAAGCGGTGCCAGGGAACAGGACAAATTCGTTATTCGCAGGCAACGCCATTCGGTCAGTTTGTCAATGTAAAGACCTGTGATGCCTGCAACGGCGAAGGTAAAATAATAACCCATCCTTGTGAAACATGCCATGGCAAAGGACGGGTCTCAAAGAATTCGAGAATAAGTCTGAATATTCCTGCCGGCATTGATGACGGTCAAACCATATCGCTTAATGGAGAAGGTGAGTCAGGTTTACGTGGCGGTCCGGCTGGCGATCTGTATGTAACAATACATATCAAGAAGCACCCGATATTCAAACGCGAAGGATATGATGTAGTCTGTGATGTTCCCATATCTTTTACCCAGGCGGCTTTAGGAGGCGAAATCGAAATTCCCACTATCGACGGCATCATAAAGTATACCATCCCTGAAGGAACCCAGACTTCAACTGTTTTCAAATTGAAAGGCAAGGGAATAAAACGGCTGAGAAGCAACTCAAGGGGCGATCAGTATTTCCGTGTGATCGTGGAAGTCCCTAAAAAACTGAATCAAAAACAAAAAGATTTATTGCGCCAATTTGCTGAAATCAGCGGAGATGAAGGCCTTGAACAAAAAAAAGGTTTTTTCGAGAAGGTAAAGGATTTATTCAAAGAATGAAAGCAGGTAATATATGAGATGGATTGAAGTTTCAGTCAGAACAACTCAGGAAGCATCCGAAGCTGTTTGCGACAAACTGATGAGCATGGGGGCAAACGGCACTGAAATGGTTGACCCCATCGCATTCCGTCAGGCACTTGAAAACAACAGGTATCTTGATTATGCCGATGACGGACTCCTGGACAAATATGGAACTGATGTGATTATAAAGGCTTATTTTTCAGATGAATCGGATCCCAAAATCATATCTGACGAACTTAAGCGAACTCTTAAAAGCATTTCTGATCAAATCAGCATAGGTTCCGGAGAAATAAGCTATACCCTGCGGGACGATTCCGAATGGAAGGACTCGTGGAAACAGTATTTTAAACCTTTTAGGATAACTGAAAAAACAGTGATCAAACCAAGCTGGGAGGAGTACGTTCCCCAGGAAGATGAGCTGATTATTGAAATGGATCCGGGTATGGCCTTTGGCACGGGAACCCATGAAACAACAAAAATGTGTGCGGTTCTGGGAGAAAAGTATATAATGGAAAACGACAGGGTACTGGATCTTGGCTGCGGAACGGCTATATTGGGCATTTTGGCCGCAAAGCTCGGTGCGTCATCGGTCTTGGCCGTGGATATTGACGAAGCCGCAGTAAAGACAGCAAGGCAGAATGTGGAAAAGAATGGCGAATCAAATAAAGTCAAGGTGATGCGGGGCACATTGAATGATGTGCCTGAAAAAGCCTTTGATCTGATATTTATTAATATCATTGCCGATGTTATCCTGGAAATCTCGAGGGATATCAAGAAATATGTTAAAAGCGGGACACATATTATACTCTCTGGAATCATAAAGGATCGGAAGGCCGAAGTAAAAAACAAATATACAGACTTAGGCTTTATTCTCATTGAAGAGCTTAATATGGGAGAGTGGGAGGCGATGGTTTTTCGTGCATAGGTTCATAGTCTCTCCCGGTAATATTCAGGATAATATAATAACGCTGGAAGGCGATGATTTTAAACATTTACGGCAGGTTCTCAGGCTTAAGCCCGGCGACAGTATAAATGTATTTGACGGCAGCGGCATCGAATATGAAGCTGCTATCCTTTCTGTTGAAAAATCCAGGGCAATCGCCGAAATCAAGGCTGCCTTTCAAAGCGATACCGAGCCAAAAATCCGTGTAACATTGTTCCAGGGGCTGCCGAAAGGCGAAAAAATGGATTTTATCATACAAAAGGCAGTGGAACTGGGAGTCCACAGGATTATTCCCGTTATAACAAACAGAACTGTAGTTAAGCTAGATAAAAAAGACAGTGACAGAAAAACAGAACGTTGGGCAAGGATATCCAGAGAAGCCGCCAAACAATGCCGCAGAGCCTATGTGCCGGAGGTTACGGAACCTGTTACTTTTGATGAGGCTTTGATAAAAGCTGGATCGTGTGACGCTGCTTTAGTACTGTATGAGAATGAAGAAAAAAAATGTTTGAAAGAAACACTGAAATGTTATAATATTAATAAGATTGAGGATATTGCACTCTTTGTTGGACCTGAAGGCGGTTTTACATATCAGGAAGTGGAAAACTGCAGGAACTTCAGTTACAATATAGTAGGTTTGGGAAAACGGATTTTGAGAGCGGAAACAGCTAGTATTTCTGTCCTTTCAATTATTATGTATGAGATGGGTGAAATGAATCAATGAAAAAGGTTACATTTGTAATTACGGATGATGCGCTGTTCATGAGAACTCTGTTAAGAAAAATCATTGAGCAATTTGAAGAATATGAAGTCGTCGGCGAAGCCTCAAATGGCCTTGAAGCTATTGAGGTAGCGAAAAAGTATCAGCCGGACATCTTGACTTTGGATATAACTATGCCCGAAATGGATGGTATACAGGCTGTCAAAGAAATTCTTAAAGTTAGCCCTAAAACGCGTATTATAATGGTTTCGGCCATGGGTCAGCAATCCATGGTTATTGAAGCAATAAAACAGGGAGCAAAAGATTTTGTCGTAAAACCATTTGATAAATCAAGAGTGTACCAGTCAATCAAGAATGTTCTTTCTATGGAGTAATAATTTTTACGTATTAATAAGGAGTATTAATTTTAATGCTTAGAAGTATGACCGGGTATGGCCATTGTGAATATACCGAAAACGATATTAGTTTTACCATTGAGATAAAAACCGTAAATCATCGATATATCGATATCTTTCTAAAAATGCCGAAACAACTTTCAGTCTTCGAAGATATGATTCGTTCTCTTGTATCGGCAAAAATTCAAAGAGGAAAGATCGACATCTACATAACTTACGATAATAAATCCTCTGACTTCCAGGAGGTAATACTTGACGAAGGACTAGCTAAAGCTTATTGCGATGCTTTGAGAAAAATTTCAGACGGGCTTGGTCTCAGAGATGATATTTCGGCGACATCACTGGCTCGTTTTCCCGATATCCTGAAAGTAGAGAAACAGGAGAATAACGAAGAAGTCGGCAAGATATTGGAGAAGGCTTTTAGCATGGCTCTTGATGAGCTTGTACAGATGCGGACCCGTGAGGGTGAAAAGCTTAAGGAAAGCCTCCTGGCAAACCTGTCGACAATAGAAGATTATATCGAAAAAATCAAAGAAAAAGCGCCTCTTGTCGTGAAAGAATATAAGGAAAAACTTGAAATGAGGCTTAACGAGCTGATTGATATACAGAGGGTCGATCCGGCGAGGATCGCTACCGAGGTTGCCCTGTTTGCCGATAAGTGCAGTATTGATGAGGAGCTTGTCAGATTAAAAAGTCATATAATCCAGATGAGAGAAATGCTGGATGTCGGCAGCCCTGTAGGCAAAAAGGCAGATTTTCTTATTCAGGAAATGAACAGAGAAGTAAACACGATAGGTTCGAAAGCCAGCAATATCGATATTACGCGCAATGTTGTGGAGCTCAAGAGCGAAATAGAAAAGCTAAGGGAGCAAATACAGAATATTGAATAATTTTAAGAGGAGGGGGCGCTAATGAAGCTAATAAATGTTGGGTTTGGGAATATGGTTTCAGCAAATAAAATACTTGCTATAGTCAGCCCTGAATCAGCGCCTATTAAGCGGATTATTCAAGAAGGAAGAGAACGGGGAGTATTAATAGATGCCACCTATGGCAGAAGAACACGTGCCGTTATCATTACTGACAGCGATCACGTTATTTTGTCTGCCCTCCAGCCGGAAACAGTTGCAAGCAGGATGCAGGGTATTGAAGATAACTCGGCAGGCGAGACTTTGAAAAAGATAAAGCCCGAACGGGAGGCAGATATATGAATCCGGGTTTGCTTGTTGTAGTATCCGGACCGGCCGGTGTAGGCAAGGGTACTATAGTACGGAAGATGCTGGAAAAAGACCCAAGGTTCGTTTTATCGGTTTCAGCAACATCCCGGGGTCCAAGACCGAACGAGAGTGAAGGCAAAAGCTACTTTTATAAAACCAGAGAACAATTTGAAGAAATGATTAAAAATAACGAGCTGATCGAATGGGTGGAATACTGTGGGAATTACTACGGAACACCCAGAGATTTCGTTTGCAATGAGATAAAAAAAGGGAATGTGGTTATATTGGAAATTGAAGTTGAAGGTGCGCTTAACGTAAAACGCCTGTTCCCTGATTGCGTTCTCTGTTTTGTTATTCCGCCGGATTTTAAAGAGCTTGAGAAGAGACTCAGGGGAAGAGGAACAGACACCGAGGAAGCCATAACAAAAAGACTTGCACGGGCAAAAGAAGAATTCAAGTATTTGGAAGAATACGACTACTTAATATTGAATGATTGTATAGATAATGCGGCGGAAAGGTTTTTCAGCATAATGCAGGCTGAACAAATGCGGACAAAAAGAAATCAGCCTTTGATAAATAAATTTAAAAATATTTAAATTTAAGAATGTTTAAGGAGTTGAGATTTTATGATATATCCGCCTATGTCTTCTTTATTGGAAAAGGTGGACAGCCGTTATACGCTGGCGATTTTGGTGGCAAAACGCGCCCGCATGCTGACAAACGGAGCGCAAAGGCTCACAGATACGGCAACTGACAAGGACGTAACCATTGCCATTAATGAAATCAATGAGGGTAAAATTACTTATCACCGAATCAAAAAACAGCAGCCAACTCATGAAAATATGGTCGAGGCTTCACTTAACAGCACCGAGGACCAAATTTGACCAATGAGATTTAAAGTAACATACAGGAGGAGTAATAAATGCAGTTCGAAAAAACCATGGACAAGGTGGTCGCGCTGTGTAAAAACCGCGGCTTTATTTTTCAGGGATCGGAAATATATGACGGTCTTGCCAACACCTGGGATTATGGTCCGTTGGGTGTTGAGTTCAAAAACAACGTAAAGAGAGCCTGGTGGAAAAAGTTTATCCAGGAAAGCCCCTATAATGTGGGAGTTGACTGCGCTATCCTGATGAATCCGCAGGTATGGGTTGCTTCCGGTCATGTAGCCGGTTTTTCGGATCCCCTTATTGATTGTAAGCAATGTAAAACAAGACACAGGGCAGATAAACTGATAGAAGATTTCAACAAAGAAAATAATATTGAAATGATCGTGGACGGTTTATCGAACGATGCAATGACGGCATATATAAAAGAGAAAAATATTCCTTGCCCCAATTGCGGCGGACATGATTTTACCGACATAAGAAAATTCAATCTCATGTTTAAGACTTTCCAGGGTGTTACAGAGGATTCCAAAAATGAGATCTATCTTCGGCCTGAAACTGCCCAGGGTATATTTGTCAATTTTAAAAATGTCCAGAGAACCACCCGTAAGAAGATACCTTTTGGTATAGGCCAGATAGGTAAATCCTTCAGAAATGAGATTACTCCCGGTAACTTTACTTTCAGAACGAGAGAATTCGAACAAATGGAACTGGAGTTTTTCTGTGAGCCGGGAACCGATTTGGAATGGTTCCATTATTGGAAGGATTTTTGCAGGAATTGGCTTTTAAGTCTTGGTATGAAAGAAGAAAATATCAGGATGCGTGATCATTCCAAGGAAGAACTGTCTCATTACAGTAATGCTACTACCGACATAGAATATAAGTTTCCTTTCGGATGGGGTGAGCTTTGGGGGATTGCCGATCGTACCGATTTTGACCTAAAGCAGCATATGGAACATGCAAAAGAGGATTTGTCATACTTTGACCCTGTAAAAAATGAGAAATACATCCCATATTGCGTTGAGCCGTCATTAGGAGCAGATCGTGTGGCATTGGCCTTTTTGTGTGATGCCTATGATGAAGAAGAAGTAGGAGAAGGAGACGTAAGAACGGTATTGAGGCTTCACCCGTATCTTGCGCCTGTAAAAGTTGCTGTGCTGCCTCTGTCAAAGAAACTCTCCGATGAAGCTTTCAAGATTTACGAGGCCCTCTGTAAGGACTTCGTGTGCGAGTTTGATGAAACCGGTTCAATCGGGAAGAGATATAGAAGGCAGGATGAAATCGGAACACCTTACTGCGTAACTTTTGATTTCGATTCTTTAGAAGATGATTGCGTAACCATACGCGAACGTGATACAATGCAACAGGTAAGAATATCCATTAAAGAATTAAATGAGTATTTAAAGGAAAAGATAATCTTCTAGCACAACATAGCATGAATTGCTGTATTAAATATAATCAGGAGGTAAAACGAATGGTAAAATACGTATATCTCTTCAGTGAAGGAAATGCTTCAATGAGAAATTTACTCGGCGGAAAAGGTGCGAATCTTGCCGAGATGACAGGCCTTGGACTGCCTGTGCCCAGAGGTTTTACAGTTACAACGGAGGCATGCACAAGATATTATAACGACGGCGAAAAAATCGAAAAAGATATCGAATACCAAATCTACGAGTATTTGGCTAAAATGGAGCAGATAGTGGAGAAACAGTTCGGTAATCCTGAGAATCCGTTATTGGTATCGGTTCGTTCAGGCGCAAGAGCGTCAATGCCCGGTATGATGGATACCATTCTCAACCTGGGCCTGAATGATGTTGTCGTGGAAGGTCTTGCAAAGCTTACCAACAACCCGAGGTTCGCATATGACAGCTACAGAAGGTTTATTCATATGTTCAGCGATGTTGTTATGGGAATTGAAAAGAATAAGTTTGAATATCTGCTGGACGAAATGAAGAAGAATAAAGGCGTTAAGCTGGATACTGAATTAAATGCCGATGATTTAAAGGAGCTTGTTGAACAGTACAAAGACCTGTATAAGAAGGAAATCGGGACAGAATTCCCGCAGGATCCCAAGGAACAGCTTATAAAGGCAGTAGAAGCCGTTTTCCGTTCATGGAACAATCCGCGTGCTATTTACTATCGCCGCATGAATGATATTCCCGGCGATTGGGGTACCGCTGTCAACGTGCAGGAAATGGTATACGGTAATATGGGCGAAGATTCCGGCACAGGAGTTGCCTTTACCCGCAATCCGTCAACCGGTGAAAAGAAGCTCTACGGCGAATTTCTTATGAATGCCCAGGGAGAGGATGTTGTTGCAGGTATCCGCACTCCCCAGTCCATTGATCAGCTCAAGGAGACTAATCCCGCTGCATATGAGCAGTTTGTTAAGATAGCCAATATCCTTGAAAATCACTATCGCGACATGCAGGATATGGAGTTTACGATCGAACGCGGCAAATTATTCATGCTTCAGACCAGGAACGGCAAACGTACTGCTCAAGCCGCTTTAAAGATAGCCGTTGACTTAGTTGAAGAAGGTATGATTACAAAGGAAGAGGCAATTTTGAAAGTTGAACCCAAACAACTCGATTCATTGCTTCATCCGACTTTTGAAGCCAAAGCTTTAAAAGCTGCCAAACCTATTGCCAAGGGATTGCCTGCTTCACCCGGAGCCGCTACAGGTAAAGTTTACTTTACTGCTGAAGATGCTGCAAAGGCCTTTAACAACGGTGAAAAGAACATAATTCTTGTACGTGTTGAAACATCTCCGGAAGATATCGAAGGCATGCATGTTTCCCAGGGATTCTTGACCGCCTGCGGCGGAATGACCTCCCACGCAGCTGTTGTTGCCCGTGGTATGGGAAGATGCTGTGTAGCAGGTTGCGGTGAGCTGAGGATCGATGAAGAAGGCAAGAAATTTACCGATGCAGCCGGAAATGTATATAAAGAAGGCGACTGGATTTCTCTCGATGGTTCTACCGGTAACGTATATGCAGGTCAATTGCCTACAGTCGCTCCTGAACTTACAGGAGATTTTGGAAAGTTTATGCAGTGGGCTGACGAAATAAGGGTGCTTAAGGTAAGAACAAATGCCGATACTCCCCAGGATGCAGCCCAGGCATATAAATTCGGGGCAGAAGGAATCGGACTGTGCCGCACTGAGCATATGTTCTTTGAAGGCGAAAGAATTAAGGCAATGCGTGAAATGATCGTTGCCCGTACTGAGGAACAAAGAAGAAAGGCTCTTGATAAGCTGCTTCCGATGCAAAGAGCTGACTTTGAAGGCCTTTTCCGCGAAATGAAGGGATACCCCGTTACCATTCGTTATTTGGATCCTCCGCTGCATGAATTCCTGCCTCAGGACGATGAAGACATCAAGATCCTTGCCGATGAGATGGGCATGAGCTATGATGATCTCAAGGCTGTTGTAGACTGCCTGCATGAATTCAACCCGATGATGGGTCATCGTGGATGCCGTTTGGCAGTATCTTATCCTGAAATTGCAGAAATGCAGACCAGGGCTGTTATAGAAGCTGCTATCAACGTAAACAGGGAAGGCATGAATATAACACCGGAAATTATGATCCCACTGGTTGGAGATGTTGACGAATTAAAATTTGTTAAAAATGTTGTTGTAAAAACAGCCGATGAGATTATCAAGAAAGCCGGAGTTGAGCTTAAATACAAAGTCGGAACCATGATCGAGATTCCAAGGGCTGCTTTAACGGCCGATGAGATCGCAAAAGAAGCAGAATTCTTCTCCTTCGGTACCAATGACCTTACACAAATGACATTCGGATTCTCTCGTGATGATGCAGGCAAGTTCCTGGAAGACTACTATGCAAAGAAGATATACGAATCCGATCCGTTTGCTAAGCTTGATCAGGTTGGCGTAGGAAGATTGGTTGAAATGGCAGTTCAATTGGGTAAGAAGACTCGTCCTGATATCAAGTTGGGTATATGCGGCGAGCACGGCGGAGATCCTTCATCTATTGATTTCTGCCACAGGGTAGGATTGGATTATGTATCATGTTCTCCGTTCCGTGTGCCTATTGCTCGTCTTGCAGCAGCACAGGCCCAGGTAAATAACCCAAGAAAATAAAGATTCATAAATCCTGAACTTAAGCTGAACAGGACATATCTCTCAGTATTGCTGACAGATATGTCCTGTTTTGTTGTCTCCTGAGAAATACCACATATACTTTTTATTATTTCTGAAATCTTTTCTGAGATATATATTGACATTACTGTTCATACTGTATATACTGCATATATACAGTATGAAATGGAGTGAGATTACTGGATATTATTATAAGAAACGCAAGCGATCAGCCAATATATGATCAGATATATTCACAGATAAAAAATCAAATCATATCGGGAAAGCTTAAGGAAGGCGAAGCGTTGCCATCCATCAGGAATCTCGCAAAGGATTTAAGAATAAGTGTAATTACAACAAAAAGAGCTTATGACGAACTTGAAAGGGATGGTTTCATCTATACTGTCCCTGCTAAAGGCTGTTTTGTCGCCGAAAAGAATTTTGAACTGATACGTGAGGAAAATCTTAAGAAAATCGAGGAATATATGCAAAAAATATCCGAGTTGGCGGCGTTATGCAATATAAGCTATACGGAACTGATAGAAATGTTTGAGATAATAATAAAGGAGAATGAGTAGTACATGAATGCACTGGTAATAAAAAATCTTTCAAAAGCTTACAAAGGTTTTAAGCTGGATAATATCAGTTTAACATTGCCAAAAGGATGCATTATGGGTTTGATAGGAGAAAACGGCGCAGGAAAAACCACAACTATTAAACTGATATTAGATACTATTAAACGCGACAGCGGAAGCATTGAGGTTCTTGGAGGAGATAATCTTATAAATTTTAAAGAAAGGAAAGAAGATATAGGTGTTGTGCTGGACCAGGCTTACTTTCCTGATAGTTTCACTGTAAAACATGTTAATCTGGTAATGAAAAACACCTATAAGAGGTGGGATCAGGATCTGTTTTATTCATATATACAAAAAATGTCTCTGCCGGAGAATAAGGCATTCAAGGATTTCTCAAGAGGCATGAAGATGAAATTGGCAATTTGTGTCGCGTTGTCACATGAAGCGAAACTATTGATCCTGGACGAGGCTACCAGCGGGCTTGATCCCATTGCCCGGGACGAAGTATTGAATATTTTATATGACTACACAAGGCAGGAAGATCATTCTATCCTGATATCTTCACATATCGTAAGCGACCTGGAAAAATTATGCGATTATATTGCATTTCTTCATAAAGGAAGGCTTTTGTTCTGCGAAGAAAAGGATATTTTGCTGGAGAAGTATGGGATATTAAAATGCAGCGCTGCCGATTTTGAGGCAATTGATCCTAAAGCGGTTCATGGGGCAAGAAAAAATAATTACTGTATTGAAGCGCTGGTTGATACTTCAATGATCCCTTCATCAATGCCTGTCGACAGAGCAAGTATTGAAGATATTATTATTTTTCTCGCCAAGGAGGGTATGGAAAGATGAAAGCACTGTTAATTAAAGAATGGTTAGTCATATGGAACCAGGGTAAGTTTCTGATTTTATTGGCTTTAGCATATTGTATTATGGCAGTTACCGGAAGCGGATACTTTTTTGCGGGTTTTTCAGTGATTTTTATGTCCATGTTGCCGATCAGCGGAATGGGATGGGATGAAAGAAGCAAATGGGATCATTATGCTTTAACAATGCCTTATACAAGAAAAGATATGGTCCTGAGCAAATACGTTTTTTCCATACTATGCGCATTTGCGGCTATATTAGTTTATATCATTGCGACTATAGTAAAATGCTATATTGAAAAGCAGCCTTTTGACTTTTTGGATTTAATAAACCAGGCAGGATTGTTGTTGTCGGCAGGTTTGATTTTTTCGATCATTAATTATCCGATATTATTCAAATTCGGTGTGGAGAAGGGGCGATTGTTATTCATATTAATGACAGTAATAATTGCAAGTGTATCAAGTACTCTATTAGCATTTGTCAAAGCAGACCCAGTGAAGATTGAGAGTTTTGTTCAAAAAGTTACTGTTTTTATGTTGCCTGTTTCTGTCGTGTTATTGCTCGTTTCCGCTGCTTTATCAATAAGGATATATGAAAAAAGGGAGTTTTAAATGAGACATAAATAGAAAGTCAGATATAACAGCGCAGAGGTCTTGAGTGACATCTGCGCTGTTATATTGTCAATAATAGTAATAATATGTTAATATATACAATAAATACATGAAATATTAAATCAGCAAGGAGCGTTAAAATGTCCGGGATTAATGTGCATAAAGGACACAGAAGCAGGATGAAGAAAAGATATATGGATGAAGGACTTGATAATTTTTCAGACCATGAAATCATTGAATTGCTCCTGTTTTACAGCATTCCGCAGCATGATACCAACGCTTTGGCTCATCGAATGATAAAAGAGTTCGGTACCCTGCACGATCTTCTTGAAGCCGATCCCAGGGATATAGAAAGGCGCTGCAAGGTAAGCCTCAATACAGCTATACTTATTTCACTGGTGGCGCCGTTATCCCGTCGATACTTAAAAGAGAAATGGGGAGAAAGACCCATTGTCAATTCGTCCGCAGTTGCCGGAAACTATGCCGTGTCACTTTTTGCAGGGCGTATATATGAGTGTTTTTATGTCATTTGTCTCAATTCCCAGAATCGGGTGAACTACTCTGCTCTGGTACATGAGGGAACAATAAACGAAGCGCCAGTGTATCCCAGGCTTGTGGTTGAGACAGCCTTAAGACATAAGGCCAGCAGTATCATCCTTGCTCATAATCATCCGGGCGGAAGCCTGAAGGCATCTAACGCAGATATTGATGTAACCCGCAAAATTTGCCAGGCCATGAAACCAATATCAATAAATGTGGTTGACCATATAATAGTAGCCGGAGACCGCTATTTAAGCTTTGCAGAGCAGGGGCTCCTTGACTCGCTGATTATATGATTAATAAGGATAAACCGGGATATGTTTTTGCTCCGGATTCCTGATAGGACTTTCGCATGTCTTCGAATAGTGCCGTATTCCTGTGTATACCCGGACTAAAGCACTATTAGTCAAAATTACCAAATTTTATTCCAGGGTTGGAATTGTCAAAATTTTTCTAACCATATTTTATTTTGTCGAAAAAGTATTTGATTTTCTGAAAATGGCTTGATAAGCGTATTATATGCAAATTAACCAATGCCGATTTTGCTCAACATGTTGTGCTCATGTCATTACAATCCAACAAAATATTGAATTTTTTCAAAATATGTATAAGTGTCAAACGCTTCTTATTTCAACTTTCCGCCATTTTGCACAAAAAAATCGATATTTTCAAATTGACACTATATATTGTGTATGATAATATTATTCACGACGAGATATTGGTTTGTTCAACAATCGGAGGAGGCAATCAGGTATGATTGAAAAGATACGTAAGAGAAACGGAAGCATTGAGAAATTTATGCCTGAAAAAATTTCATCTGCTATCTTTAAAGCAGCAGTAGCATGCGGAGGAAACGATTTCGCCCTGGCCCAGCGGCTTTGTGATAAAGTGGTTGAGCTGGCAAACGAAAAATACGAAGGAATAATACCCGATGTTGAACAAATCCAGGATCTTGTGGAATATGTACTTATTGAAAACGGCCATGCCAAAACTGCAAAAGCTTACATCCTTTATCGGGATAAACGAAAAAACGCAAGAGAAATCAACGCCCTTATAGGTGCCACTATTGACATGTTCAGCAACTATTTGGGCGATAAAGATTGGAAAATACAAGAGAACGCAAATACACAAAAGAGTGTAAACGGTCTTAATAATTACATAAGAGAAGTTTTCACTCAGAACTATTGGCTTCATGAGATTTATCCCTCTGAAGTCCGTGAGGCTCATCTGAGCGGTGACTGTCATATCCATGATTTGGGCTTTTTCGGCCCCTACTGTGCAGGCTGGGATTTAAGGCAGCTTCTGCTTGAAGGCTTCGGAGGTGTTCCCGGGAAAGTGGAAAGCAAACCGGCAAAGCACTTAAGAAGCTTTTTAGGGCAGATTGTCAACTCAACATTTACCACTCAGGGTGAGACAGCAGGAGCGCAGGCTTGGTCGAGTTTTGACACTTACTGCGCGCCGTTCATACGCTATGATAATCTTGATTATGCGCAAGTCAAGCAATGCCTGCAGGAATTTGTTTTCAACATAAATGTCCCGACCAGGGTTGGATTTCAATGCCCCTTTTCCAATCTGACCTTCGATATTAAGGTTCCCTCAGCCCTCAGGGACGAACCTGTCATATGCGGAGGAGAATATACCAATGATAAATACGGAGACTTCCAGGCTGAGATGGATTTATTCAACATGGCATTCTGTGACGTTATGCTGGAAGGCGATGCCAAAGGAAGGGTTTTTACATTTCCAATACCTACGATTAATATCACAAAAGACTTTGATTGGGACAGTCCTGCAGTTGACGGCTTCATGAAGATTACATGCAAATATGGTATTCCATACTTTGCCAACTACGTTAATTCTGATCTTTCACCTGAAGACGCTGTTTCAATGTGCTGCAGATTGCGCCTTGACACAAGCGAACTTCGGAAAAGAGGCGGAGGATTGTTTGGCAGCAATCCTCTTACCGGCTCCATCGGAGTCTTTACCATCAATTTGCCGAGAATCGGGTATTTGAGCTCCACAAAAGAAGAGTTTAAGAAAAGATTATTCCAAGTAGCCAGTATAGGAAAGACCTCCCTCGAAATCAAAAGAAAAATTATTGAACAACAGTCGGAAAAGGGGCTTTATCCTTATAGCACGCATTACCTGAGAAATATCAAGCAGAGAACAGGTTCATACTGGTATAATCATTTTTCCACGATTGGTATAGTAGGTATGAATGAGGCTATTTTGAATTTTATGGGCAAGGATATTACCACTCCCGAAGGCCAGGCATTCGCTGTAGAGAGCATGCATTACCTGCGGGATATCATGATCGATTTCCAGAAGGAAACCGGAAACTTCTACAATCTTGAAGCGACACCTGCCGAAGGTACTTCCTATCGCCTTGCCAGGCTGGATAAACAAAGATATCCGGATATTATTACGGCAGGTGAAAAAACGCCTTACTATACCAACTCTACACAGCTTCCGGTAGGATTTACCGATGATATTTTCGAATGTATGGATCTTCAGGATGAACTTCAGTCGCTCTATACCGGCGGTACTGTACAGCATCTGTACCTCGGAGAGTGCATAAAAGACGCGGAAGTATGCAAAAACCTCATAAAACGGATATTTGAAAGATATAAGATGCCGTATATATCTATTACGCCCACATTTTCAATATGCAATACCCATGGGTATATCCAGGGGGAACATTTTGAATGTCCCACCTGCGGAGAGAAAACGGAAGTCTGGTCCAGGGTCGTGGGATATTTAAGGCCTGTGGATAATTACAACAAGGGAAAGAAAGAAGAATACTTCTTAAGAAAAAAATTCGTACTTGATGAACAGGCAGGATAAAGGATATAACATGAAAATTGCGGGATTGCAGAAAAACTCCATGATAGATTATCCGGGGAATCTCTCGGCGGTTGTGTTTACCCAGGGCTGCAATATGAACTGCGGATACTGCCATAATCGGCGGTTAATAGGAACATCCCCATGTAATCAACTGTTGGATAAGGATTATGTGATCGATTTCCTAAAAAAACGGCGGGGACTTTTGGACGGCGTTGTCGTTTCGGGAGGCGAGCCGACTTTGCAGCAGGGTCTTCCGGAATTTTTGGAAACAGTAAAGAGCATGGGTTACAAAACAAAGCTGGATACCAACGGAACTGATCCGGAGTGTTTGCGCTTGCTGATAAAAAACAGGCTGCTGGATTATGTGGCGATGGATATTAAAGCGCCTCTTTGCGAATATCGGAAGGTATGCTGCTCGAAGGTAGATACCGGGAATTTGATTGAGAGCATAAATATCCTAAAGATGAATATGGTCGAATATGAATTTCGCACGACCTTTACTCCCCAGTTGTCTGACCGGGATCTGGCCGATATTTGCCGGACCGTCCGGGGCGCCCGCAGATATGTGCTGCAGCAATACAGGGAAGTGGATTTAACGGATGGCAGGTATACCGGACGGGTTGAGAAACGAAATATATTGAAGAGCATAATCAATGAGCTGGTCAACAGTGTGGATACACTGCAGTTTCGGGGAGATTTTGGTTTTGTATAGACCATTTGGGAACTGATAAAAGCATATGATATACTATGATATACTGGGTCAAACGGCGGGTTATCCGCCGTTAATTATATTGAGACCGGGATTTACGGTCACATGTTGCAAAGTTTAAAACTTTGTTTAATATTATTATAGGTTTATCTTTAATAATCAACGTCTATTAAGGTGGTAGAAGTATTGTATAAAGAGTACATATTGAAAAACAATTTGACCGTAATTTATGAAAGGCTGGATCATCTTAAATCGGTATCATTTGGGGTTTGGATCGGCGCGGGAGCCAGGTATGAAACCCGTATAAACAATGGAATATCACATTTCATTGAACATATGGTGTTTAAGGGAACAAAAACACGAACGGCAAAGGATATTGCCTGTGAGATAGACAGGATCGGTGGAGAAATAAACGCTTTTACCGGAAAAGACTGTACATGTTTTTATACAAAAACGTTGAACAGCGATCTTGAAATTGCCGTGGACATTTTATCCGATATGTTGATAAATCCTGTATTTAACCCCGTTCATATTGAGACTGAGAAAAAAGTTGTCCTGGAAGAAATAAGCATGTATGAAGATGATCCCGAAGAACTAGTCAACGATTTATTGAGTGAGGAAATGTGGAACGGGAGCCCTTTAGGCTTCCCGATCCTTGGAACGGCCGAATCATTGGAAAGCATAACCAGGGAAGATCTGCTTGATTATATGTCGCTGTTCTATGTGCCTGACAACTGTGTGATCTCAGTGGTGGGGAATTTTGAAGAAGAACACTTGATTGATGTTATTGACAAATACTTCGGCTCATGGAAGCCGCTTGGCTATTGCAGCATTTCGAATAAACGCCCGTCGCTTACCGAACGCTTCCTTTTCAGGAAGAAAGAAATAGAACAGACACATTTAAGCATAGGATTCCGCGGCCTTCCAATGGAAGATCGCCGTATGTACGCTTTAATGGCCCTGAATAACATAATTGGCGGAGGGATGAGTTCCAGGCTGTTTCAGAGCATTCGTGAAGAACTGGGACTGGTTTATTCTATATATTCTTTTCCCACATCCTTCAGGGATTGCGGCATGTTTACCATATATGCCGCCACAAATCCAGAGAAAGTGAATACGGTTATTGAATGTATAGGCACTGAAATAAAAAACCTTGTTTTATACGGAATAACCGAAAGTGAGTTATTGCGCAGTAAAAACCAACTCAAAGGAAACTATTGCTTAAGCCTGGACAGTACTTCCGGCCTGATGACGGCAATCGGCAAGTCAAAAATCATAACCGGCAGGGTCCACGATCCCGAAGAGGTGTTAAAGAGAATCGACAGTATAACTATTAATGATATTTCGGATATAATCAACTGGATCTTCAAAGAAGGCGAGAAAGGGATGGTGGTCCTGGGAGACCGGCCCGTTTCGCCTGATGTCATGAATTATCTTATATTTTAAGAAATATTAATGATTGTTACTAGGCTAAAGTCTCTCCTTATAAAGGGAATTAACATTAGATACACAAATACAAGTAAATTCTGGACCGGCATTTTTCAAGCGTAGCCTGATAGAAAAGACTGCACATAAGGATAAACACTTAGTACAGTCTTTCTTTTTTGCCTTAATCTTATTTTGCGAATTCCTCCCAAGATCTTGAGAGATTATTGGATATATAATTTTGAGAATTTATGTTTGCATGATATAATATTCTAAATATGGTATAGGAAGCTTAATTATGGCTGTTTATACAATAAATTTTGAAAACTGCTTGTTGACAATAAATGAGCAAAGCAGCCTTGAGTAAAGCTTCTGGTATATATCCAAACACTATTACTTAGCTGCGCCGGGATGAGCCAGTCATGCTTAATGTTTTGGATAAGATATGTAAAAC
>ERZ773359.887-NODE-887-length-43065-cov-73.683585_pt1 | contig 43065 bp, 40 predicted proteins | sample MGYA00374955_ERZ773359 | MGnify/ENA primary metagenome ERZ773359 (study PRJEB29098, sample SAMN04486028) | biogas fermenter metagenome | study: EMG produced TPA metagenomics assembly of the Biogas fermentation microbial communities from Germany - Plant 4 DNA1...
TAGGTTGGTTTCCAAGCGGTTGGATTCAAATTTGCGAAAAAATCTTGACGGTACCTCCTGCTCAAACTTGGCGTCAGATGACGACGTATCGGTATCGATCCTTTTTTGCTTCTGCGTACTAGATAAGAAGTGGGCCTGCTACAAGCACTTTAATTATCATCCCAAACAAGGCATCTTTGATGCTTATGTCAATAGCTTTTTTACCTTAAACTACAAAGTTTCTGGAAATAATGTTACCGTAGTCGATCAAAACGGTTGGATTATAATCTAGACGAATCATGGTCAATTATTCTGGCAACCTGAATTTTATAAAACCCATTACAGCATGGGCAATAATTCTGCTCCTCGTTCCTAACAAAAAACACCCTTTAAGGCGTTTTCAGATTCTTTATATGGTGCGCCCGGCAGGAATCGAACCTGCGCGCCTGGCTCCGGAGGCCAGCGCTCTATCCTCTGAGCTACGGGCGCTTACCTGAACATTATATCACCAGGTGCAGCGATGGTCAAAGTAGATGTGAGGCGCCGGTCTGGGGCCCGGTTGGTCGTCATTGTTTCCAGAACCTCTTCTGTACAATCCTCATTCCAACATAACTGATAACGATTACTGCCGCCAGCAGAGCCAGGGTGGAATACAAATCCTCGGTATTTATCATATGGTTGCCCAAACCGGTGTAGATAAAAGCAGTAGGGATTTTACCAATTGCTGAGGCCAGGATAAAGATCCAGGCTGATATGCCTGAGATACCGGCGACAAAATTAATCAGCGGCGTGGGTATTACCGGAAATATGCGGGCAACAACAATACCCCAGAAGCCCAAAAAAGGGGTAACCTCCCGGATGTCGTATTTGAACCAGCGCGTCAGTCTGTCATGCAGCCAGTCCCACCTGATCAAACGAACGGCGTAAAACGAAAAACAAGCTCCGGCCAAGGCCCCCGTCCAGGAAAGAAAGAAGCCCTCCCAAAAACCAAATATCATCCCCGCGGCACCCGCCAGGATAAAATAAGGAAAAACCGGGAGCGCTGCCTGAATAAAAAAGAGTATAAATGCCACTATGGGAGCAAGTACTCCAAAACTTCGAAGGTACTCAACCGCTGCGTGAATGTTGGTGAAATCCACTATCTTCGTGCCGTCCTCATTAGAAGATTATCCAGCCACTGCAGGGTAATCTGATCCCGCAACGGATGATGTTCGGTAAACCGGTGATCAGCTTCGGGCACAATGTGAACTTCAACCTCACCTAACGCCTGCTCGCCCAAAAACCTGGCATTTCGGGGATCAACATCGGTGTCCTTTTCTCCATGGATCACCAGCATGGGCTTGTTGCCGATCGCCCGCAGATACTCGGTAAAATTATGCTGCAGCAGATCTTGGGCAAAGCCGGGATTAAGAGTAAACGGTCCCTTTTCATCGGCCAGCTGCAGGGGTTCACCTGGCAGGAGCAGTTCATGCGGCTTGACCTTAAAAAAGGTTTCGGTTAAAAACACCGGGGCCGACCAGAGTACCAAAGCTGTAACCCGCGGCTCCCGGGCCGCCGTCACCAGAACGGTACTACCGCCAAAGCTTCTTCCCAGCAAGATCAGCGGGCTCTTATCCCGATCAAGCACGTGTCCTATCACCGTTTGGAGGTCCCCGACCTGACGTGACAGGGTCATATCAGAGAAACTGCCCTCGCTCTCCCCGCTGCCGGCAAAATCAAAAGCGGTAAGACTACCCTCCAGAGCGGTAACCTTTTTCGCAAACCCATAAATTCGTCCCGAGTTTTCTTTGGCGCCGCGAAAGCCATGGGCTACCACCAGTTGAAAACGGGGCTTCCCGGCGGGAAGAAACAGCAGGCACGCCAGCCTGCTCCCCTCCTGGTTAGTTATATAGTATTTATCGCAGAACATCTGTCCCTCCTACATAGGCTTTTTGGGTTTCAACTGGTTGTCTGATTCATATCTAACCCGGTGACTGCAGATGTCGCAAACATAAATCATTTTGCGCCGTTCTTCCTCTTCCGCTTCTTCAAATCTTCGATAATCCTTATGATCCCGGGGAACCTCAGCCTTTTTCCCACATAGCGCACACCTTGCTACAACCACACTTACTCCCCCCAGTTCCATTTAAGTTATTTTGATTAGACAGTCGCGGTTTGCCTAACCACAACAGTGTGGCCATCATGTACACCGGAACAAAAGCTTGTAACGATTACAAATACAGACATTGCAGATGTTCATGCTATCAGCGTACCGCAGTACAACTTAAGGAACAAAACCAAAGTCCCGGGGTGTTGCATGAAATTTGAAGCTATGGTATTCAACCTGAATCTAACCTACCGGTATAATACGGTCATTGTATCGAATGGCATTGGAAAAACACCAGTTACGTTGGTTCCTCTGCGAGGCGAATCAATCAGTCACCGCGGGGGGAGCATTATTATCCGGTGTCGTACTCTCATCAATCTTTTTAATGTACAAGACCTGAGCGTAATTGAAGACCGCAGCAACCTCGCCATCGGCATCATAAAGATTGGTGGTCGTTTGCCCTCCTAAAAATACTGTGGTATCCTCCCCCAATGCCAGTCCTCTCATATAGCCTTGTATTCGCGTCCCGTCACGGAAAGCAATCTCCACCTTAACCAGAGGAGGCGGCTCCTGCTCTTCGCCTGACGGTGGCAGCTTCACTTCTGCGCATCCCCCTACAAGAAAAACAAGAATGACTATCCACGAAAGTACAAACGTCAGTCTTTTCTTCAAGTCAACCTCCTGAAATGCCTTCTGCCGGTTGCACGGTTTAATCGCCGCATTTTTTCGCGCCGCCGGGATTCGCCCCACTCCCGCAGCCGGCGGTTAACCAGGTAATGCACGCTGTCTTTGGTAAAATCCCCGTTGGGTTCCAGTTCACCGGCTTTCCTACCCATCAGTATTTCAATACCCTGATCCACGTTGTCGATGGCCCAGATATGAAAACTCCCTTCCCGCACCTTATCAATGATTTCCTCGTCGAGCATTAGATTATTAAGGTTGCGCCGGGGAATGATGACTCCCTGTTCACCGGTTAGGCCTTTCGCCTTACATACCCGGTAAAACCCGGATATTTTAGGGTTTACCCCGCCTATTGGCTGTATCTCTCCATTCTGGTTAACGGAACCTGTTACCGCTATTCCCTGCTTGATGGGGACTCCGGCCAGGCTGGATATTATTGCAAATAATTCGGCACTGGAAGCGCTATCCCCTTCTATTCCTTCATAAGTCTGTTCAAAGGTTACACTGGCCGACAATGATAAAGGTTTATCCTGCGCATACTTGGCACCCAGATAGCCGCTAAGAGTCAAAACCCCTTTGGTGTGAATGGTACCGCTCATGCGCACCTCCCGTTCAATATTTACTACCCCTTTTTCCCCCATAAAGGTTTTGGCGGTAATACGGGAAGGTTTGCCGAACACATGATCACCTATGGAATAAACCGCCAGTCCGTTAATTTCGCCAACCCGTTCACCGGTCACCTCAATCATTATCGTACCGTCTTCGATAGCTTCTATTACCTTGGTTTCCAGCATGTTGGAGCGATAGACCTTCTCCCTAATGGCCTGCTCCACATCTTCAGCTTCAACCAGTTGGTGATGGTTGTACCTGGCCCAGGTAGCTGCTTCCAGGATGATGTCACATATACGGTTGAAGGTGATGCTCAGTTTTCGCTGATCATCCGCCAGCCAGGTACCGTAATCAATCACCCTGGCTACTGCCTTATTGGTAAAATGAGGCAGGTTTTCCCGGCGGCACATGGTGGCGATGAACGAACAATACTGAATGATATAGTCTGTATCGCGGTTAATCTCAGTATCAAATTCCACCTTGATCTTGAAAAGTTTACCAAAGTCCTCGTCATGAACCCGCAGCAGATAATAGACAAACGGCTCGCCGATGATGATAATCTTAACATCAATGGGGATCGGCTCGGGCTGTAAAGTCTCTGCGCCGCCGAGACTGAGTGACTTGTACATACTTTCAATGGCCAGTTCCCGGTTCTTGAGCACTCGCTTCAGGGTTTCCCAAACCATAAAATTCCGAATGAGATCATTAAAGTTGAGGATCAGGTAGCCTCCATTGGCGTGGTGGATAGCGCCGCCCCGGATTTTCGTGAAATCGGTGGAAAGAACCCCGAATTCTCCTTCGTATTCAATGGTACCGAACAGGTTGATATAGGTGGGGTTGGTCTCCACAATTACCGGCGCCTCACTGCGTTCGGAATTATCAACCACCAGGTTTACTTTATAGCGACGCATGGCATGCCTGCGGTCAAGCCGCCTAAAGAGAACAAACGGGTTCTGGGTTTCCTCCTGTTCCACGAACAGTTCCAGGTTCTCAATTATATCACGCTGCATATCCTCCAGGTACACGACAATCTGCTCAAAATCCCGGTAATAGTCGAACAAGGCACAAAACAGCGGTGCAATCGCGGACCGGGCCGTTTCCTGTTCCAGAAGGCGCAGCTTCTCCCTGACCCCTCTTTCCAATTCCCGGTATTGCCTGATACCCTCATTGATGTGTTCCTGGATCATCCGCCCCTTCTCCATAAGCTGCAGCTTTTCGGTTTCGTTCAATTCCTCAAACTCTTCCGGGGTTATCGGATGCCCATCCTTTAGGGGCACACTGGCAAACCCGCTCTGGCTCCTGGTAATGGTAAATCCATGGCTTCGTGCTTCCTGTTCAGCGGTGGCGTATAGTACATTGGTTTTTTCATAAAACTCGGTGAGTATCTGGTTTTTCTCCAGTTCATAATCCTGCCCGTTGAAAACCTTCGCCAGCACCTGCTTTACGTTATTTATTAGTTTATCTATATTCCTGACCAGCTTCTTACCCATGCCTCCAGGTGTGCTGATAGCCTTCGGACGGTCGGGATCCTTAAAATTGTAAACGTAACACCAGTCGTTCGGTACCTCACGGGTGCTCGCTTTTTTTCTGGCCATCTCCCGTGCCAGGGTGTTCTTGCCGGTACCGGCGGGTCCGCACAGAAAAATGTTGTATCCGTAATAAGGAATGTCCAGTCCAAGCTCCAAGGCCTTAATAGCCCGATCCTGCCCGATAATATTATCCAAGGATGCGAGTTCTGAGGTGTCCTTGAATAAAAGCAGGTTAGCATCGCACGTTTTTCTCAACTGATCTGCATTCAGTTCCAGGTCGGACCTTGTCAGATTCATCACTCCTTCATAATTCCGGACATGTAATCCAATTTCTATTCTACTGCGAGAGGATTAAAAAGTGTATCCCTTCCGTTCTCCCCCTTACTGATCGGGTTTTCATATCCGGCCATTGGAGGAAAACCGTTGTAGCGGTATGTAGTATGGCACCAATATCATATGTCTGCAGGCGGTCAATAGTCTTTTTCTCTTATCTCCCGGAGACGGTATTGATAAGATGGTCCCCTCCTGTACAGGCCCCAATTATAAGCCCAGTAGACCAGCAATGGTTCCCCTTTCTTATGTAGTAATCATACCGTAATTTGCCGCCAAACACACCTACTTCATATTTACTGTGCTACGGCCGGACCCCGGGCAATCATACAAAGAAATATGCAACTTATTATCATTCCAGAGCGGGGCTATTTTGCCACCGATGGCAAAACAGTCCCGCCCAAATGAGATGCCGGGAAAAGTGGCTATGTGATCGACCTCACCGTCTGCGGCCTTTCCACCACTCAAGTATTCGTTCCAACCTGCGGGAGTCCGGTTTCTCCTCCCTCGGGGCCTCCTCCTCACCCAGCCAATCGCTCCAATCCCACCAGAAATCCAACGGCCGGTGTTCATAACATACCTGCTGCGGCTCGCTGCCCGCCAAAAACGCACCCTTTAATGTGCGGGGACAGTTCTCCGTTGCGATCAGACCGGTGTCAAGGTCTATCTCTACCCGGACAATTCCCGATGGGACCTTGAATTCCGTCTCCGGTGTGTCCTGGAGAGCCGCACCCATAAAGCGGGCCCATATCGGTCCCGCAATACGGCCGCCGGGAAGTCCTACCGGCCTGGTGGGAGTATCGTAACCGACCCACACGGCACAACTCAGTTCCGGGGTATACCCCACAAACCAGGCATCACGATACTCCTGCGTGGTTCCGGTCTTGCCGGCCGAAGTGCGGCCTATGATCCTATTCAGGTGGGAACCGGTTCCCCCGGGCTGCATAACACCGGTGAGCATATCGGTAATAATGTAGGCATTCTGTGGACTGATTACCTGCTGGGCCTGGGGCTTGTGGGTTTCCAAAACCCGCCCGTCGCTGTCGGTAACCTTGAGAACCGCTACCGGTTTCACCAGGCGGCCGCCATTGGCAAATACCCCGTAGGCCGAGGCCATCTCCAGGGGGCTCACTTCCGAGGTACCCAGGGCCAGCGACAGATAGGGTTTTATGGGGCCCGCAAACCCAAATTTCATAGCGTGCTCAGCCGTCCTCTCCGGTCCCACGGCATCGTTTAACCTTACTGATACCACATTATCGGACACCATCAAAGCCTCCTTCAAGGTAAAAGCCCGGTAATGGTATCCCTCATCGCCATAGTCGGTTGGGGTATAATCCTTCGAACCTGGTACCGGAAAAGTCACCGGCTCGCACATTATCATATCGGCGGCCGTCAGGCCCACATCAATGGCTTTTGAATAGATAAATGGCTTAAAGGCTGAGCCCGGCTGCCGTTTGCTGTCCACGGCGCGGTTGAAAGGAGCGGTCGTAAAATCCCGCCCTCCGATCAGGGCCCGGATATGGCCATTGTCGGGGTCAACAGCCACTAGCGCCGCCTGCATCTCTTGATTCTGCTCCGACATCACCGTATCGTAGGCCTCCTGGGCTTTACGCTGCATCTGAAGGTCGAGGGTGGAAAAGACCCGAAGTCCCCCGCCGTAGACCACGGCTGCACCGTATCGTTCTACCAGGTAATCAGCCACCATGCGAGAAAAATATGGGGCGTCTCCGCGGAGCGCCCCGGTTTTCTTGTATCTTAATTCCTCATCTGCGGCTGCTTTCTTCTCTTTCTCAGTAATAAACCCGAGTTCAACCATCTGGCTGAGAATCACCTGCTGTCTGGTCTTGGCATGTTCCGGGTAACGATAAGGATCGTAATAGCTTGGTCGTCGCGGGATGCCGGCCAGTATTGCACTCTCTGCCAGGTTCAGATCACTGGCCGGTTTGCCGAAATAGGTCCTGGCGGCGGCATCTATTCCCGTGGCCCCCTGGCCGAAGTAGATGGAATTGAGGTACATGGTAAGGATCTCATCCTTGGAATAACGCCTCTCCAGGGCCAGTGTGTAAAACAGTTCCTTGATCTTGCGCACCACGGTTCTTTCGTGGCTCAGGTAAAGATTTTTGGCTGTTTGCTGGGTGATGGTGCTCCCACCCTCAGTTATCCGCCGGTTCTTGATGTTAACCCAGGTGGCTCGCAGCACCGCCTTTGGATCAATCCCGAAATGATTGTAAAAATTGCGGTCTTCGGTAGCGATAAAGGCCATCTCCACATAGTCGGATATCTCATCCAGATCAACCTGTCTGAGATTGTTGGGGGTCAGGGTTTGAATCTCCTGCCCGTTTATATCAAAGAGTATTGAAGGTTCCGGTACCGGTAGCCTGGGAAGTCCCCAATTAAACCCGACAACCGCCCCCAGTCCCACCAGCAAAATGATGACCAGAATGGTTCGTCTCATTTAATAACCCCTCCTCGAGGAGAGCCGTTTTGTTTAATCCTTTTCACGACTAAACAGCGAGCCGACACCCTCGGGGCAATCACACCCGGTCCATATCGCCGCGCATATCCTTTCTTTATCGCTCAACGTTCTTCCCTTCGCTGCTTTCGCAGCCAGGGGCATGATATGTATATAACCCGATAAAGCCGGAGGTTGAGGGACAGTTAGTAGTCATTTTCCCCCATTGTCAGGAAATATTATACAATACATTATGAAGCACCCTTTTGATTCAGTCAACCCAACTCCCTTTCCCACCGCAGTATACCCCCGGCAATGACCTGGGCCATCCGGTAGACCATGCCCAATCGGCCCATGCCGGGTTGGCCGGCAGACCGGATGCTCTGATAAATCTCCACTTTACCGAGGATTGATATATGGCCTACCTGGGGCAGTCTTTTTCGCAAGGCCCTGCCCGGGTGAACCCCGCCGTTCTTTATTTCGATGCTGCCAATCTCCTCTTTTTTACCGACCGAAGCGTCGACGGCCAGTTCCAAAAAGCCCGGGTGGTCCTTCTGTATCAACTCCAGTCGGCTCTTGAGATTGCGGGCGTGGAGCGGCTGGTCAAGGGTACCGTATATCGGCAGGAGGCTCCCCGCTTCCACCAGCATGGTGCCCACGAGCGGTCCAAGGGAGTCGGCAATATTGGCATCTGTGCCGATACAGAGAACAATAACCCGGTTCTGGTATGAACCCAGAATAGACTTCAATACCATGGCCAGACCCTTTTCCAGTTGAGGATCGGTGTATGATCCCCGGAAGATGGATGGTATACCGGCCATGTCTATCCCTGCAGGACCCGGTCCAGGGCGGCAATAAACCTCTGGTTTTCCTCGGGTTTACCTATAGTCACCCGGATATAGGTTGGATATCCGAAAATGTCGCCGGTGCGGATGATGACGCCTTCCTTAAGCAGCGCCTGGAACACCTGCCGGCAGTCACGTTTTATATCAACAAATATAAAGTTGGCCTCCGTCGGTACATACTCCAGCCCTAGGCGGGAGAACTCACGATACAGGAAATCCCGCCCTTGAAGGTTCAGTTCCCGGCTTTTTTGAAGGTGTTCCCTATCAGCCAGGGCACCAATGGCCGCCGTCTGGGCCAGAAGATTGACGTTGAAAGGCTCACGCACCCGGTTGACCAGGGCTGCGATCTCGGGCGTGGTGATTCCGTACCCGATTCTCAAGCCGGCCAGGCCATAGATCTTGGAGAAGGTGCGCAGGACGATGACATTCCTGCCCCGGGACAGGTACTCCACGCCGGAGACATAGTCCTTATCGGTTACATACTCATAGTAAGCCTCGTCAAATATAACCAGGACATCGTCAGGCAGACTTTTCATAAACTGGTCGGTCTCTGCCCGGCTGGTTATGGTCCCGGTGGGGTTATTGGGGTTGCAGATATAAACCAGCTTGGTCTTCTCCGTGATCTTGTCCAGGATGGCGGGCAGATCAAAGCGCATGTCCTTCAGGGGCACTTCAACACAAGTTCCCCCCATAACCCGGGCCATAAAACCGTACTCTGAAAACGAAGGCATCCCGTAGAGCACCTCATCACCGGGACCGACAAAGGTCTCACTAATAAGGCGCAGGAGCTCATCCGAACCGTTGCCAACCAAGAAAGAGTCCTCACTAAATCCATAGTGCCCGGCCAGGGCCTGGCGCAGGTAGTAGCAGGCTCCATCCGGATACATATTCAGCTGCTTCAGGGCTTCCTGAACTCGAGCTACTACCATTGGCGAAGGCCCCAGGGGGTTTTCATTGGATGCCAACTTGATAACCCCGGTTATTCCCAGTTCCCTCTCTACCTCTTCCACAGGTTTACCCGGCACATAAGGCTTAAGTGAAAACACCTCGGACCTGGCTTTACGTTCCACGATACTGCCCATCAGCCAATCCCTCCTGTTTAATCTCTAACCATACTTATGAGAGCATCATCCATATAATTCCATCCCGCATTCAGAGCCTTGATATTGATGGCGACCACCTTCTCCGGGACCAGAGCACGGACGGATTCCTCCAGCGAATCCAGGGGCATGCCCAGGGCCCGCCCCACCAGTCCAACCAGAACAATGTTGGCCGCTCGGGAGGTGCCGCAACCCGCAGCTATTCCGGTAGCATCCAGTTTTATGGTTTTGGGAACCACTTGGGCAATCTTTTCTTCCAGCCTTTCCGGATAGCTGACTTCACCGCTCATAACCGGCAGCGGATCTATCCTATCGGTATTAATGACCATCAAGCCGCCCTTTCTAAGGAAGGGGAGGTAACGCGCAGCTTCCAGCTTCTCGAATGCCATGATCACATCGGCATCACCCCGCTTGATGATGGGGGAGAATACCTTGGGACCATAACGGACCTGGGAAACCACGCTCCCACCCCGCTGGGCCATACCATGAATCTCGGAGACCTTAACATCATGCCCCTGATCAACTGCCGCCTGGGCCAATACCCTACTGGCCAGCAGGGTTCCCTGTCCGCCTACACCAACGATTAAAATATTGGTAGTGTCGGCTGCCATATTAGTTTGCCCCCCTTTCCAGTACCGCATCAAATTTGCATACCTCGATGCAGAGACCACATCCCACGCATAGATCGGGGTTGATCCGGGCCTTCCTTTCTTCCTGTAACCAGTAAACCCCGGTACAACCTAATTTGATGCATATCTTGCACCCTTTGCACTTATCCTCATCTATATAGAGAGAAGGTTTAGGCGATTTATCGATTAACGCACAGGGACGGCAGGCCAGGATAACCGAAGGGCCATTATGAGAAAGTTCTTCATCCAAAGCCTCTTCCAGTTCCCCAATCCTTAAAGGATCCACCTTGCGGACCCGCTTTACTCCGATGGCCCTAACCAGTGCTTCCAGATCCAATTGGGAGGTTTCCTCTTCGGTAATAGTTCTTCCGGTAGCCGGATGATCCTGGTGACCGGTCATGGCTGTGGTCCCGTTGTCCAGGATCATGACCGTGGTATTACCCTGATTATAGACCGCGTCAATCAGCGGGGTTATTCCTGAGTGCACAAAGGTAGAATCCCCGATCACGGCCACTGTTTTCCGGGCCGATTCCGTCCCCCGAGCCTTCTCCATCCCCAGGGCGGTTCCGATGCTGGCACCCATACACAGGGTGGAATCCATAGCTCCCAGGGGCTTTAACGCTCCCAAGGTGTAACAACCTATATCCCCGGCAACCGTCAGCCTCTTGCGTTTCAGAACATAGAATACCCCGCGGTGAGGACAACCCGGACACAGCAGAGGAGGCCGGCCAGGTATGCTCTCGCCCAACTGATAACCGGACGGAGCGGGTACCCCCAGCAGCAGCTCCTCCAGGAGCTCAGGGCTGTACTCACCGGTACGGGGAAGGATCGATTTTCCTGTTACCTCAATGCCCCATGCTTTAAGCTGTTCTTCGATTACGGGTTCCAATTCCTCAACCACATAGAGTTTTTTCACCTCGGCCGCAAAGCTACGGATCAGCTTTTCCGGCAGGGGGTTAACCGTCCCCAGTTTCAGGATCGATACCTCCGGCATGACCTCTTTCACATACTGGTAGGCAATCCCACTGGTAATGATACCTTTATCGCGGTCACCCCATTCGATGCGGTTTAAGGGACTCTCCTCCACGTATTCCCGCAGGGCGGCCATACGCTTCTCCACCTCCAGGTGGCGGAGCCGGGCGAATCCGGGCAGCATTACATACTTGGCCTCATTCTTCTTGTATTCCTTAAGAGGACGGTCAATTTTTTCACCCGGCTGCACCAGGCATTGCGAGTGGCACAGGCGGGTGGTAACCCTCAACATCACCGGTGTATCATACTGTTCACTCAGGTTAAAGGACTCACGGGTAAAATCGAGCGCCTCCTGACTGTCAGAGGGTTCAATTACCAGCAGCTTGGCGAACTTCCCATATCCCCGATTATCCTGCTCGTTCTGCGAGGAGTGCATTCCCGGATCATCGGCTGAAACCAGTACCAGTCCACCGTTTACCCCAGTGTAAGAAAGGGTATACAATGGATCGGCCGCAACATTAACCCCCACGTGTTTCATAGCCACCAAGGTCCGGGCGCCGCCCAGCGAAGCGCCAAATGCCACCTCCAGAGCCACTTTCTCGTTGGGGGACCATTCCGCGTAAACCCCCTCAAAGCGGCTGATGTTTTCTACAATCTCAGTGCTGGGGGTCCCCGGGTAAGCCGTAGCCACAGTAACACCGGCCTCGTAAGCTCCCCGCGCAATGGCCATATTTCCGATCATTAAGGTCTTCAACTACTTCACCTCTTTCTGAAATGCAACGCATTACCTATCTCAAATCTATTGATCACCGGAATCCCCCATAATAAAAAATGACCAGAATCGAACAAGGAATAATCCCTGTTCCGACCCGGTCATTACTGGGTTCCCGGCAAGGTCACCCCATCCAGGTTATCCTACCGTTCTTCCGCACCACCGGGAGTTATTCTTCCTCAAGAATTCTCTGTACATAAGGCGGCAAAACGAATGCAGCCCGGTGTATTTCCTCAGTGTAATATTTTAAACCATCAAGCTGCCGTTTGTCACCCCTGCCGGTTCTGGGATCAATACTCAGAGCGCCAATGGCAAACGACCAAAAATCACTGATGTATGTGGGCACCACGGTCACGTACATATTGTGTATGGGGAAAGTAGCCTTCATGTTGCTCCACACCTTCTTGAAATAGTCCCTAAAAAAGTTGGGTGATTCGGCATGGGCCACCATTATCCCGTCTTGATTCAGGATCGCCCGGCAGTTGCGGTAGAATTCAGCCCCAAAAAGTTCCACCGCCGGGCCGGTAGGATCAGATGAATCAACCAGTATCACGTCGTAACGGTCCGCGGCTTTCCTGACATACTCTACTCCATCCTCAAAAAAGAGATGAGCACGGGGATCGTCAAAAGCACTGGCAATGGTAGGAAGAAACTCCTTACACACCTCAACCACCCTCTTATCTATCTCCACCATGTCCACATGCTGTACTTCCGGATGTTTCAGCACCTCGCGCAGGGTCCCGCCATCTCCGCCTCCGATGATCAGGACTCTTTGGGGATTGGGGTGGGCGTACATGGCCACATGGGTTATCATCTCGTGGTAGATGAACTCATCCCGCTCCGTAGTCTGCAGGGCATCATCAAGGATAAGAGCCCTACCGAAGTCAACCATATCAACCACCCTCAGTTCCTGGAAGGGGGTTTTCTCGTACCACAGTGTTTCTTTTATTCTCCAGTGTACCCGATAGCCATCAGTATGAGTTTCTTCAAACCAAATATTCATTTTCATCCTCCCGTTGTTTATTTTGAATTCGGGTTCTTTCCCGAACGAGTTCTTGAACAACTGCCTTTAACTGCTTAATGCTCTCCGGCTGTTTAAGGTTGGTGGCCACCAGTGTGGCCTTAATAATCTCATCTATCTCATAGGTTTCTGGAACGCTTTCATGTTCAGTAAATTCCTCCAGGATGTGAAAAAGCTCGAGGTCTTGTTGTATTATAACCAGGTCAATTATATCGAGAAGACAACGAGCCTCCTCCGGTTTCAACCGACCCTTAACCTGCAAAATCCCAATAATGCGGGCCAGTTCCGTATACCATTTCTCCGGCCGGTTCTTATGGTCAATGATCATCAACTACACCAGCCTTGCGTCCCGAAGAGTCTGCCGGGCCTTGTCAAAGTGGATCATAATATCGATTCCACTCCTCCCGTCGCGGTTCTTGTCGATGATCAGCCGGTAATTCACATCGCGGAATTTTTTCAGCTTTTCGTTCTGCTCAATCTCCTCATTGCTGACGGGAACCATCTTTAACATCAGGTCACATTCATTTTTCATACGCCGCGCTCCCTGCAGACTCCCATCCTCATTCAACTGTACCAAGCACATCACCGCAATCTCCAGGTTCTGGGCCAGCATCTTCTGCGTCTTCACGATCTGTTCCAGTATCTGCCACTCGGCGTAATTAGGGGTCAACTTTTCCATGCGGCCGACATAGTCCAGGATCATCATCTTAATATCATATTGGGCTTTGAATTTACGGCCAATGGAAACTATCTTTTCCGGTGTTAGGTTAGGACAGGGGTAAGAATAAAACCCACTGCCGCTCAAAACCGAATATCCCTGTAACACCTTGGAAAACTCTCCGGAAGTCAGATCTCCGGAACGAAGTTTTTCATGCTCCACCTGGGAAAGAATTGAACCCCAACGGAGTGCGATCTGCACCCGGCTCATTTCGGTATTAAGATACAGTATGTTGGCTTTATGTTCGATGGTCACTGCTTTGGCAGTATGGAGAGCAAAAGCGGTCTTTCCGTGACCGGTTTGGGCCCCCAGAATGATCAGGTCTCCGGGCTTGTACCCCAGGGTAACATTATTCAAGGAATCAAACCCGGTTGGCAGGCCGTCAAGAGGCAGGACGCCTTTATTAACCTCACTTATCTCCTTAAAACGCAGGTATCTGCGCTCAACCTCTTCATAGCCCAGGTTGGCCAGTTCTGCAGGCGAGTCCACATGGTCATCCTTCTCCAGAACCGTCAGGTTGGTAAGCTCTTCTTCGGCCCCCATCAGAAGGTCTTCCACCGGCAGCTGTTTTTCCCGGATCATTTGGTGATAACGGCGCAGAAACGCTTCGAACTTGCGCAGCCGCGAACTGTCTTTAACGCGCTGCAACCAGTAGGTTATGTTTTCGCCTTCGATGAAATGTTCCGCAATATACGCAAGTTCGGATATCTCCTGCTGAGTCCGAAACAGGTTGAGGTTTTGGGATTCCTTCAATAACTCGGCAAAAGTCGGTTTGACATCACGCTTATAAAGCTGGCAGATCAGGGAAAATACCATGCGATGAAGGGGATGATAAAAATCCTCTTCCTTAAGTGAATCATAGGCCTCGATACGGGCCTCTTCTGAATTAAGCATTCCTGACAGGACCCGGCGCTCACTCTCCAGGTCCACCAGGATCTCCTCTTGGATCTTCTGCATGGTGCCAGGTGCCTTTCTTTAACTGTACTCTATACGAATCGGGCTGTGCCCTTTTCATTTTCCTACTGCGGTACCTTCTCTGGGATTGTTGGGGGGAATATATATCTCCCGTTCTTCGGCTGGTGTCCGGGTAAGTCTTACCGGTTTATCTCCCATCTTACGCCGGGATTGATGCTCCAACATCTCGGCTTCCACATCGTCCAGAGAGCGAATATTCTTCTCCTTCCAGTTGTTAAGAATACCGTCTATGTAATCAAGCCCGCCGTTCTTGGTCCGGTTGCACATAATTTCACCGGCCCGCTTAATCATCTCCGCAGAAAACCCCCAGTCATACCTCCATTTGTAATAAACCTTTTTGCGGGCCTCTGCGCTCATATCCAGTCCGGTGTAGTGTCCGAATTCAACAACTTCAGGATCAAAACCATAAGCCTGGGAAGGCTTGTCATCAACAAAGGTGCGGAAATAGGTTTCCATAGCTTCCAGGCTGTTGATGGAACACTCCTTCAGGCCGGCGGCAATCCGGGAAATCTCCCGCGGGTGATTTATATTGCGCTCAAAACACAATTCCAGCATGCACAGGATAAACTCGGTTTTGAAGCCCAGATCATCCATCCACTTGCGCAGCTCATTACTCATCTTGATGGAGAGCAGATTGCCTGTCTTCTGGGAAATAAAATCGGCTACCAGCTTAAAATCCTTACTGCCGGCCGAGGGTTCGTGCAGGCTGCTATTTCTGCGCCTCTCCAGCTGCAGTTCCTTTTCCAGTTCCTCAATCCGCTTCTCCTGGGCCCGTATCAGAGCCTCATCATTTCGATAGGCATCTTTGGCTATTGCCGGGTGATCGCGGATAATTATCTCTCGCATCCGGTAGTAAAGGGGTTCCAGATAGATCTTGCGGGATGCAAAGTCAGTCTTGGATGATCCCTCCAGCCTGATCAATCCGGCTTTTTCCCATTTCCCAAGTTTTCTGGACAGGCGGTTTTTTGAAATTACCGGGCATACCTGCATAACCTGCCCTACTTCAACTCCGGTGCCGTTCAGCGGTTTCGACCGGTTATAGACAAATAAAATGCCGCCTAATAAACCCAAATCCTCAGCATCCAAATCCAACTCAGCGGCATAATTGTATAACATTATGGGAATCTGAACTAGCCCCCAACGTAGAATCTCCAGACTGGGCTCAATTTGCATATGCGGTATGCCTCCTGAACGAAGTTATGAAGATTATACCATAGCCCCAGGGCACCAACAACGATAACCAAATCAGGTTTATTTTGATTAGCACGGCTTAGGTTTCTATTTCGTTGGATCTAACATGGTCTTTTATTATTACACCCGGTTTAAGGCTCCAGAAACAGCGTTTTAAAGACCACTACTAACACAAATCCCCATAATCTTATTTTAACTGACACACCCGCCCAACGTTATATTTCTGCTGCCAGAATTTGTAATCATCTGTTATCCCAGGATAACCTTTCTCGCTGCGTTCAAGCTCCTGATCAGTTCATCATACTGCCCGGCCTCCAAACTCGACTGAAAATGTCGGTTCATATCCAGCCGGAATTGCAGATAGGCTTCTTCCGCCTCCAGTTCCCGTTTCTTGGAAAAGACTTCAGGGTTGAATTCACAGGGCTGAATTACAGATTGTTCCTCCTGGGGGCTGGACAGATCGAACTCATCCAACCAGTCGGGAATGCTTACCGGCACTCCCAATTCGTCGGCAATCAGTTGGGCCAGGGTAAACTGGGCCTGTTCCTCGCCGTGGACTAGGAATATCATCTTGGGGCGAACGGTAAAACGCTTCAGCCAGGCCATGATAACGGCCTGATCCGCATGGGCCGAATAGCCGTCGATCTGGACGATATCCGCTTTGACCGCCACTTGCTCCCCATGAATCCTCACCAGTTTCTCCCCATCCAGGAGCCGTCGCCCCAGGGTGCCAATTGCCTGGTATCCCACAAATAGGATGGTGGAATCAGGTCGCCACAGGTTGTGTTTGAGATGGTGCTTGATCCGCCCCGCATCACACATGCCGCTGGCCGAAATGATAATATTTCCCCCGGCAGACTCGTTTAATGCAACCGAATCCTCCCGGGTCCGGGAGTATTCCAGATTAGGCAGCCGAAAGGGGTCGGCTCCTTCCATCAAAAGCTGTCGGGTCTCATTGTCATAAAACTCCGCACTGCGCTTGAACACCTCGGTGGCCGCAATCGCCAGAGGACTGTCAATATAGACCTTTTGGTCCTTCGGCAGCTTGCCCTGTTTGTTCAGCAGGTTCAGGTCGTAGATCAAATCCTGGGTTCTTTCCACGGCGAAAGCAGGAATTATCAGATTCCCGCCCTTCCTCCGGGTATACTCTATGGCCTCCAAAAGCCGATCCATGCGGGTGGTGTTGGCCTGGTGCAGCCGGTCCCCGTATGTTGATTCCAGGATAATATACTCGGCACTCTCGATACGGGTGGGATCCTTTATTATGCGCTGGCGGACGTTGCCCAGGTCACCGCTGAATACCAGTTTGGTTTTTTGACCGTTTTCGGTAACCCAGGCTTCAACAATGGAGGAACCCAGTATGTGTCCGGCATCCCGGAGACGGATTTCCACGTCAGGAGCCGGTTTGAATATCTCGTCGTAACCATAAGGCTGGAACAGTTCCAAACAGCGATGGGCATCTTCAATGGTATATATCGGTGTCAGCAGGGGCTTACCGGCACGGGTCAGCTTGCGGTTCTTCCTTTCTACCTCCATTTCCTGTATATAGGCTGAATCAGGCAGAAGAATAGCAGCAAGATCCGCAGTGGCAAAGGTACAATATATGGGCCCCTTAAAGCCCTGCACAAACAATTTCGGGATCAGGCCGGAGTGATCAATATGGGCATGGGTTAATACCAGAAAATCGAGGTCGGATGGCTCCACCCGAAAAGGCTGGTAATTGCGTTCCTTAACCGACGATTTCCCCTGAAACAGTCCGCAGTCTACCCCAAAGCGTACTGTATCTGTTTCAACAACAAAAAAGGAACCGGTAACGGTTCGAGCTGCTCCATGAAACGATATTTTCACTGTTATCCTCCCCAAACAGCCAATCCTGCCACTTATATTCTAACCAAATTGTATACCAGGAGGGCATTAAACCGCAACGATACGTTTTCGGTCCCCTTTTTTGGCCAGGCCTTTTAACCCCTCAATCATTTCATCCAGCTCTCGCAGAATCAGGTCCTTGCGCCCGGTTCGAGCCGCCTCTGATATGTTTTCAAACCCGATTCGTCCCCAATCCCTGATTATGTTCTCCTGGTTAATATCATCCAGGATCTCATCGTACTTAATGTTGGTTTTCTCCAATAATTGGTAATATATGTATTTCAGCTGGTTAATCTTCTGAAGAATGTCATCCACGTGTACTTCTTCACGTTCACACATCCGGTGAGCCTGAACCAACCCGTTGTATAATATAGGGTTATTCAAAATCCGTGACGAGAGCTCGGCACGGTACTGCTTCTCAGCTAAAAACTTCAAATAATCCAACAGGTTTTTCTTACCCTCCGTTTGCAACAGACGAAAACACTTGAGCAGTATGATGTCCTGGCTGGTTAGTTCGGAAAACAAGCGAATCCCTCCTTGTAGGTTCCATATTGAAAAGGATTCGCGCTCCCCTCCCCTTATCCTTTATCCAAGAATCTCCTTCTTGCCGCTTATTAGTGGTGTTTTCGAGTTTTTTCTCCCTGTCTGCTTGCAGGAGGTTACATTTCCGGGTATATCAAACATGATGACGGGCAACAAAGGCCCCCATGCGCTCCAGAGCCTGCTCGATATGATCGACACTATATGCATAGCAGCACCGGACAAACCCCTCACCTGACCTGCCAAAGGCGTTGCCGGGCACTACCGCTATCTTCTCTTCTTTCAGCAGCTTTTCCGAGAACTCCAGACTGCTCATCCCCGTCACCGAGATGGACGGAAAAACATAGAAAGCCCCCCGGGGCTCAAAACTGGGCAGCCCGATCTCTTTTAGTCCTTTAAGTATCAGGCGGCGACGATAGTCATAATCCTCTACCATCCTTCTCATCTCCGCCTCCCCGTGCCTTAAGGCCTCCAGGGCTGCCATCTGCCCCATTATAGGAGCACACAGTATGGTGTACTGGTGAAGCTTGTTCATGGCCCCAATAATATCACGGTTGCCGCAGGCATACCCGATGCGCCAGCCGGTCATGGCAAAGGCTTTGGAAAAACCGTTCATGATGATTGTCCGCTCCTTCATGCCCGGCAGGGTGGCTATCGAAACGTGTTTGCCCTCATATGTCAGCTCACCGTAGATCTCATCCGAGATAACAATCAAGTCGTTGGCGACGATCAGATCCACCAGGTCCAGCAGGTCATCACGCCCCATGATGCCCCCGGTAGGGTTATTGGGATAGGTCAGTAACAGCAGTTTCGACCGCGGAGTAATTTTCCCGGCCAGTTCATCACGGGTCAAACGGAACTCGTCTTCCTCCCGGGTATCCAGCATAACCGGGGTTCCCCCGGCCATGATGGTGCCGGGTACGTATGACACATACGAGGGCTCAGGGATTAAAACCTCGTCACCGTCTTCCAGCAAAACCCGAAAGGCCAGGTCTATCGCCTCACTGACCCCTACGGTTACCAGGATTTCCGTCTCCGGATCATAGGTCAAGTTTTGCCAGCGGTACAGGTATTTGGCGATCTCCTCCCGCAGTTCGATCATACCCGCGTTGGCGGTGTACATGGTATAGCCTTTTTCCAGGGAGTAGAAACAGGCTTCCCTTATATGCCAGGGAGTCACAAAATCCGGTTCCCCCACTCCCAGCGAAATAACCCCTTCCATATGAGAGGCCAAATCGAAAAACCTGCGTATTCCTGATGGTGGAAGGCTCTTAATGCTGTCTCTCAGATACCTGCTGCCGTCAATCATGGGCTAACCACCAGCCTTCGATCCTTTTCCTTGTCATCGAAGATAAACCCGTCCTGCTTGTAACGCTTGAGGACAAAATGGGTGGTAGTGCTCTGTACCTGGTGCATGGTAGCCAGTTTTTGTGAAATGAAAGTTGATATGTCCTTGAGATCCTTTCCATGGACCACCACCGCCAAATCATACAGGCCGCTCATAAGGTAGACCGTACGCACCTCGGGGAAACGGCATATTCGGTTGGCAATAGCATCAAAACCGACTTCACGCTCCGGGGTAACCTTAACCTCCACCATCGCCGTAACCCCATCATCCCCGGCTTTCTCCCAGTTTATTATCGAAGTGTGCCCGAGGATGATCTTTTCCTTCTCCAAGCGGGCGATCTCGGCTATGACCCGGTTTTCATCCTCACCCAGCATGGCGGCAATCTGCTGGGGAGTATGGCGGGCATCACGCTCCAGCAGTTCAAGGATCCGTCTATCCAGACTCATTTCACATCATCTCCTTTAATAAAATTGTATTTTAATCTGTTCCAAGTATTGACTAAAACACAAATCCCGCCCCAGAAAGGGACGGGAACATTCCCGCGGTACCACCCAAATTGACAATCAATGTCCGCTCTGACCCGTTAACGATGGGAACCGTTCGGCTTACCCATTGCTGGTTCACCGACACTCACGGGTGGCCTTCACCGCTGACCATACCGGTTCGCACCTACTACCGGCTCTCTTAAATGGAACTTGGCGGCTACTCTCCCCGCTCATCGCTTTACCATGCCTTTTCGCAAGGCATCCAAGTTGGTACATTAGGTTTTATGTTACAACTCCGCATTTCGTAAGTCAACCCCCTTGTCGTGCTTCAAATTACCCTGCTCTTTGGGGACGCCCCGCCTTTCTGGTGTTCCCTGAAAATGCCCTTTCGTTAATTGGTATAGATAGTGGGGATAAGAGCAAAACTATCACTAGCATTTGACACCAGTTTTGAGGGAAGCAAACACGTCCCGAAAGGAGGTGTTAATTACTTGAGCAGAAAAGAAGACCGCCTGCGCCAAGAACGCGAGCGTCAGGAGCGCGAACAGCAGAGAGAGCAACAGCGCCGTGAGGAACAGGAGCAGCAGAACCGAAAAAGGAGTTGTTAGTTGACCGGATCTCATTAATGAGTGATGGGACAACACATAATTATAATAATCCTCAAAGTGATAGCGCCCCCCTGGGGTCGTTATCACTTTTTTATGGGTCGCCAACCCGGTAATGGCCAGATTTCGGCATTAGATGCATCTATTGATATGGCTGCTAATATTTAACCTGAGGTTCTTTATATTTTTTAAGAACAATTTCCGACCCGGCTGCATATCATCAATTTAAGATTCACCTGGGGGGATAGTTTTTATGAAGTTGACTGCAGAGGAATACCATGTTGCTCAAAGAGTAAACACCTATTTCCGTTCACCCGTCATGAGCCTGAGGGATAAGATATTCAACGCCAAGTTGATTGCCCTGCACGACCTGGAGCTGCACAATTTCACCTGTGAAACGGAAAGGGAAAAACTCACCCACTACTCTCATATTCTGGACCGAATCATGCAGAAGATAAATGCCTAAGCAACATCCCTGCCGCTGTCTGGCCACTGCTAAGGCTCTCCAGAATAGTTTTGGGGCCGGTGCAGCAGCCGGCAGCAAAAACCCCCGCCTGATTGGTTGAGCCATCGACACTGTCAATAAAGCCCCTTTTATCCCGAGCAACCCCCAGCATATCGCTGACTTTTTGGCCGGACTGGGCCGGCAGTACTGCCGGACATAAGACCACCCAGTCGTAACGCCCCTGCCTGACTGCTGATTGGGCACTATCTTCATATTTCACGATCAGGCTTTGATCATAGGACCTGTCGACCCGCGAAGGCATTCCCCTTATATACGTTACCGGTTCCATGCTGCCGGTCGCATAAACCGGGTGATACCTCTGGCTATCCATGCTGAAAATATCTACGGTAGCCCCGGGGATCCTGTCTGCCAACAACCGGCCCAGCTTTTCAGAGTAAAGACAGCAGACCCGGGAACAATAGGACACTCCCCGGCTCTGCTCCCGCGACCCCAAACACCTGATGATGGCCACCCGCGGCATGATTCCCAGTTCTTCTTCCCAGTCACCGGGGGTGTTCATCAGTTTTTCTTCCATATCCCGGGCGGTTACCACCTGCTCCAGCCTTCCATAACCCATTTCACCGCGCAGTCCCGGATCAAAAAGATCAAACCCGGTAGCCAGGATGATCCCGGCCACGTTAGTTCTCACCGTCCCCGACACCCCTTCAAGGTCCACCTGGAAGGCATTGTTGTTCCGGTGAACGGCCGAGATATAACACCCCGTCATCACTTGAATACGCGGGTGGCTGTTCACCTGGTAAACACGTTCCGCAACCAGGCAGGCTCCACACTGGCGGCACTCACCCACCGCTTTGCAGTTGTAAATCCGGGGGCTGCCCCCCAACCTTTCCTCCTTCTCCACCAGGATTACCTCCTGATGGTTGGCGGCCAGGTGCAGGGCACTGGCCAACCCGGCCGGGCCGCTGCCCAAAACCAGAATCCTGGCCATGGCACCACTTCCTTAACCAGAGATATACGCTGCCTTCCAAGATACGCGGCCTTACCGCATGGTTGCTCTCCTGATCAATTCCCGGGCCGGAGGAATAAGACCGAAAAGATTGAGCTTTGCGCTTACCTTCTCCTTTTACCATGCGCATCAGGCAGCACGCTGTACACAACCTCAAACAAAGAGTGGGCCGCATTTATCGAAAAATAATGTAGTTACTCTTTTAGAACGGGCGGGGGTACAGGCCGGCCCGGCGTACAATCTCGGGAACCACCTCTTCCCAGGCCACCGCCATGATATGAACTCCCCGGACTCCCGGGATTTCCTTCACCTCCGCGATCTGCTCCACCACGATGTCAACGGCCTCCTTCTGTACATCGGCAGCCGTTTCCAGGCGCTCGCAGAGCTCATCAGGAACCATCATCCCCGCTACGTTTTTCTGCATGTACCGCGCCATGCGCGCCGATTTAATCGGCATAACCCCTGCCAGTACCGCGACCCGGTCGGTTAATCCCCGATCATTGATAAGATCCATAAAATGCCGGAAGTGCTTCATGTCCAGAACACACTGGGTCTGAACAAAGTCAGCCCCCGCTTCTATCTTCTTCTGCAGGCGAAGGGCGCGGAACTCAAAAGGATCGGCAAAGGGGTTCTCCACACAGCCGATGAAGACGTCCGGCCGGACCTTCATTTCCTCTCCACAGAGAAAACGGCCCTCGTCACGCATATCCTTTATGGTTTTTATCAGTTGGATAGAGTCCAGGTCGAAAACGTTTTTGGCCTGCGGGTGGTTGCCAAAGCTCTGGTGGTCCCCGGTAAGGCACAGGACGTTTTTTATTCCCAGGGCGGCTGCTCCCAGGAGATCGGACTGCAGGCCGATCCGGTTTCGATCGCGACAGGTCATCTGGATTACCGGCTCCAGCCCCTTCTGCTGAATCAGAACCGCGGCCGCAATGCTGGACATGCGTACAATCGCAGTCTGGTTATCAGTTATGTTGAAGACATCGGCATACCCCTTCAGAAGATCGGCCTTTCTCTGAACAAAAGCGGCGTTGCAGCTCTTGGGGGGGCCGATTTCCGCCGTGACGGCAAAATGGCCTTCCTTCAGGACCCGTTCCAGATTACTCCCCGTCATCAAGCATCAAATCCTCCCTCACCATCTTCCGCACCCCTCCATCCCGCGAGTGAGACCAGTCTTTGGGGGGCTGTAATACCAGCAGCCGCTCCAACTGGTCCAAAGCCTTGAGCCGTTCGTAGATCAGCTGCCAGGCACAGTCAATCTCCGGCGAGATCTCGCACCTGCCATTCTTTGAGCCGCCACACGGGCCGTTCATCAGGCTTTTGGAGCAACGGGCCACCGGACATATTCCACCGGTCAGGTGCAGCATGCATTCCCCACAGGCCTGGCACCTCTCCACAAACACCCCGTGCTCAACCGGCATACCCAGAAAGCGGGTATTCAAGGCAGGCAGCGTCTGGATTTCCCGGAAATACTCATTCATAGCCTGTACCCCGATGCCGCAGGCGGTAGAGACGATGATCTCACACCTCTGAACCGTCGTTTTCAACTGTTCCAGGAACTCCCACTCACACTGCCGGGGTACCGCCAGGCTCTCCACCGTTGTTCCCGGGTCATCCATGTTCAGGAGGCGGGCCAGGGTCTCAGCCTCCTGCAGGCCTCCGGTCTGGCAGACGGTCACACATCCGCCGCAGCCGGCCACCAGGATCCTCTGATAACCGCGGATCATTTTCTTTATCTCCGTAAAGGGCTTAAGCTCTCCCACTATCATAAACCGCTAACCCTCCTTCGCACCTCATCCACTCTGTCCTGGGCCGATACCTGAACAACCTCAATATGAACCGGATTATTCAATACCCGGAGCAAACGGTTCAACCTCTCCACCCTGGAATAAAGCCGCTTTCCTCCCTCCCGGTGCCGGCACTTGCCGTCCCGGCAGGTCATGATAACCAGGCGTTCAATCCCGGGCTGCCACGCCCGCAGCATATCTGTAATCCCGATGCTCCCGGCGCAGGGAAAGAGCAGACAAGGTATCCCGCGGCCCTCAAGCAGAGGCCCACCTGAATTCTCACAGGCCAGGACCACGGCCCCCAGGCTCTCCTCCGGCGGTGAGTCCTGTCTGATAGCCTGAGCCGGGCATTCGGCATAACACCTTCCACAGTTGAAACAGGCCCGCGGATCAATGAACATAGCCTGTCCATACAAGTTCTCCGCACCCTCTCTGAAGCTTACCGCTCCATGGGGGCAGATCCGGTAACAGGTAAGACAGAGGGCGCATAAGTCGGCCCTGACCTCATAGCGGCCGGCAGGTGGAGCATCTCCAGTCTGGGAATGAATCAGGGTCTTAACCGCCGCCAAAATCTCTTCCTGGGAAAAAGGCTCCCCCCATCCCGGGTCAATCTCCAGAATCCCCTTTCGCCGTGTCTGGAACGGGTAGTACTCCTGGCAATCGACTCCGGCCACCCCCAACACTTCTCGTACCTGCTGGTAATCGGCCCTGACGCGGTCGCCGTTAAAGAACCACAACCGGTCAGCCTCGATCACCCAGGGGCCCGTGTCGCCCAGGGAGCGGCAGTCCAAGTATAGTGTCTGGTCAGTAAATTCCCTGAAGCTTTCAGCCGTTTTTACCCCTGCAGGTGCCGGCAGTTTCGTGCCGCAACCGGCAGATCGACTGTCAAAATACACCACGGTATCCTTTAGAAAGACAACCCCCTCCCGGCAGGCTTCTTGAAACATCTCTTCCCCGCCCGGAAAACCCACCTGTACCTCATCAACTATCAAGTACACCCGATGGCCCCGTCGGGACAGGGCCCGGGCCCCGCCAACGATCTCCCGGTAACATCCGGGGCGAACTCCATCCACAACCATAACGATTGTCTGGGCTTGATCTATCTCTTCATTATTCCTGAAGGCTGCAGGCACATCAAGGTCCAACTCCGGCAGAACCACAATGGTTCCTGCTTCCTGCCGGATCAGTGAACCGTTCGTCTCAATCTGCACCGAAAAACAACCGGAAGCGCCGTTGACCTCGATCAACCGGCTGTTCGGCAAAACCGTTACTCCCTCCGGTTGGTCCACCAGTTCTCCGGGCAGAGCCCATACAACAGGGCGGCGACGGCCGATTTCCACCGCCAGGCGCAATGCCAGCTCGCTCTCTCCCCATATAAGGACCTTGGAGCTTGTCTCAAGAGTCTGGGGGTATCCCATCAATCCATCCTCCCCTAAGCATATCAACATATTAGACTACCTCATAAAAACCTGCAATAAGGGATAAAGCTGATGCCCGGGGTCTGTTTTTAACAGACCCCGGGCATCAGCTTTATCCAATAGAAGCGGGTAATCCCAGATACCGCGAAACACCTTGAACCCTTCAGTCCACCGTTCCGTCCGCTGAACACCATCCAGACCTTGCCCGCTCCATATGGTTTTGTAATCAATAATAAACCAGGCCGAGTACGCCGGGACCGGTATGGGAACCTATGGTCGGTCCTACCTCACTCACCAGTATTGGTTTGGGGAAAAATGCTTCCACCTGTTCTTTCAGTTCCATTGCTTCTGATTCAACGTCCGCATGACACACAGCGACTTCTGAAATCCTGCCTTTATCCACCTGGCTTTTCAGCTCTTCAACTATGTTCTCAACCGCACGACGCTTGCTTCTGACCTTTTTAAGGGCGTCAATTCTTCCATCGATAATACCCAGGATCGGCTTGACCTGCAGGAGATTGCCCAGCATACCGCTGGTCTTTCCCAGGCGGCCTCCCCGGACCAGGTATTCCAAGTTATCAACTACAAAACGGATCATGACCTCCGATCTCAACTTGACTACTTCTTGAATAATCTGATCGCGACCAAACCCCTGCCGGCCCATCTCGGCAGCCTTCAAAACCTGGAATCCCAGACCCATGGCTGTGCTGCGTGAATCCATAACTGTAATATCATAATCCGGGAGTAGGCTGGCGGCACTCTCGGCGGCGTGGAGGGTGCCCGACAGCAGTTCTGAAATCACCAGACATATGTAGGTCTCTTGAGGTCCATATCTTTCAAAAACTTTTACGAAATCGCCCACCGGCGGTTGAGACGTGGTGGGGAAGTCGCTGGTGGATCGGAGCCGAGAATAATACTCGCGGTTGCTCATCTCGCCTTCCCGAAACCTCGTTCCCCCGAGGGTGATTTCCAGAGGAACCACCTCTATTTCGTATTCTTCAAGTCTTTCGGGGGGTAAATACGAAGTACTGTCCGTAATTATACGTATGCCCAATATTAATCCTCCCTTCTCATTACCCGATTGTATTAATAATAAATCAATGCCAATCCCCCGGAGCCAATATGCAGGCCCACTGCCGGACCGGCCTCGGCAATCATAATCGTCCCCGAGTAAACCCGGCTCAACATCTGCCGCAAAGACTCGGCCTCCATGGCGGCATCAACATGGGCAATGCCAACCTTTTCAATAATAGCCTTTTTGGCAGCTTTCTCGAAATCGCTGACCAAACGCTGCAACCCCTTGCGCTTACAACGCACCTTATCATACAGCACCAAACGACCTTCCCGAACGGTCAAAATCGGCCTTATCCCCAACCAATCCCCAATAATACCCAGGGCCTTGGAGAGCCTTCCGCTTCGAACAAGGTTCTCCAGATTATCCACCAGGAAAAACAGTTTTATCTTTTCCCGAACAGCGCTGATTTCTTCTATACATTGTAATATATTCTCCTTGGCCTTCTTTAAGGACTCACAGGCCTTCAATACCTGAAACCCCAGACCCAGGGTGGAACTTAACGAATCAATGATGATGATGTTTCGATCTTTCACATATTCGGCAGCCGTCCGGGCCGACTGCACGGTTCCCGACAGGGACGAGGATATGAATATCCCCAGGATATTGTCCCCGGGAGCCGATTTAGCAGTAAACACCTTGATAAACTCCCCCACTGCAGGCTGGGAAGTGGTGGGGAAATTCCGGGAATGCTGAAGTTTGCGGTAAAACTCCGGGTGGGTATACTTTTCTCCCTCCAGGAAATCCTCTCCTTCAAAATGGATATGAAAAGGAACTACCTCTATCCCGTGTTCTTTCAGAAGATCAACAGGAATATGCGCGCTGCTGTCGGTAACAATTACGGTTGCCAATCAGTACATACCTCCCATCCTACAGTAAGGATGCATTTTGCATTCCATACCGACTATTCTCCCCAGTAAATACCTTATTAAACGGACCCGGGGACGGTTCTGCAGCCTCGTTTAATACGGGTAATGCTGTTTACGCCCCATGGGGGGCAAAGTATTATAATTATAATGCAAGAAAATGCTTTTTGAAACCTTGAGTTTCTGATATTATCCCTTACCTTTTGCAAAGGATGCGTTTCTGTTATGGCCAAAAACAAAGTACCAAAGACAAATGCCCTGCGCTTACTTGATTATCATGGAATAAAATATGAAGTCCGCACCTATGAAGCCCCCGACGGTTTCCTGGATGGGTTATCGGTTGCCAAACAGGTGGGGATGGATCCCGGGGAAGTATATAAAACCCTGGTCCTGCAGGGCACGACCGGGGAGTATTATGTCTGCGTCATACCGGTGGAATGTGAACTGGATCTAAAAAAAGCAGCCCGGCATTTTGGTCAAAAGAAAGTTGAAATGATTCCCGCCCGGGAGATAAACACGGTAACTGGGTACTTCAAGGGCGGCTGCTCGCCCATCGGTATGAAAAAGCTGTTCAAAACCGCCATCGCAAGTCAAGCTGAACATCGGGAACAGATCACAGTAAGTGCCGGGAGGGTCGGCCTGCAGGTGACCCTGCCCACCAGAGCCTTGCAGGAGATGGTGAAGGCAGAATTTGTTGATCTGACTTGAGTTCGATACTACTCAATCTCCTTGCCTATTTCTTTCAACAGGCTGTGGTATAGGAGGAGTTCCTCCCGTGACGCAACGTTAAGCTTTGTATAGATACGCTTGCTGTGTGTTTTTATCGTGTTTATGCTAAGGCACAGGGTTTCGCTTATCTCTTTGGCAGTATGGCCTTTAAGATAGAGATCAAAAACTGATCGTTCTGCGGGAGAGAGCTTCCTGGTGTTTTCCAGGAATTCATCAAGAATAACAAGGGATATGTTTTCCTGCCTTGCCTTCTCATACAACTCCTGATTATGCAGGGCCAGATATTCGATTAATCCATCTATCTCTGGTATTTTTGTTTTTGAAGCCGCATTCAGGTCGTTAGATTTGATCATATCCAGGCCTTCGGTAATCGGCTTTAGAAACCTCTGACTCAAAACAAAGGATACCGCCACTCCCAGGACAAAAAGCAGCATTAGGCTGCCGATCAATAAGAGGTTCAGCCTGGTAATAGAAGTAACAACATCTTCTTCCGGAACCATCACGGCTACTACCCACTGTTCATCAGCAAAGGCGGAGCCCTCAGGGTACAGCCGCACCGGTTTGTGAATACCCAGAAACCTGCAGTGATTCTTTTCCGTATAAGAGTAAAATGAATACTTGTTTTCTGAGAAATTAAGAGTCTGATCCCTTGACAGGATTCTTGCGGAATAACAACCGGCAAACATTGACTGATCAAGTTTGATCAAGTCTTTATCGATTGGTGAAAGCGTGTAGAATATTCGCGTATAGATGCAGTTGTTGGGCATGTTGGACAGCTTAAAGAGCATCGCACTTACTTCCAAACCGCAAACCCCGAAGACATTACCACGAGAATCAATCAATGGAACTGAACAGAGCATGACTTCCTCGCTGGTATTGGGAATTTTGAGAGCCGGGCACCAATAGTAGAGGCGTGACAGCTTCAACTGCTTATCCGATTCCGCTGCCTCGATAGGGCGGTAATAGTAAGGAGCATCAGAGATATCAAATTCCATACTCCATTGAGTATGAAGGGACAGCTTATGGTTGCGGCTGATAGCAGGGCTGCCGCGAAGTACAATATAATTCGGGGTGGAGGAACTCACAATATTGGGCTCCATATTCTTGATATACAAACCGGCTCGGGAGTATTTCGCCTTTTCCAGGGCGGGATTAACCGTGGCATCTAAAATAAAAAAAGCCCCACTGCTTTGAGATTTCTGCAGGCAGACCAATATCCGGTCAAATTCACGGGATATCAGTTCTTCCAGTCTCTCCGGATGATCCTGCAGATTTGATAAGGATATGCCCATGTTATTGGCGTTTTTCTCAATGCTGCGTGACAATTCCTCTGATAAGTTGATGGTATGTATGGAAAGATACTCGTATTGCTTCGATATCCCCTGCGAAGCGTGCTGCAGTTCACTTTCAACAATTGTTTTGCTTTCTGACAACCCGGCCGTAAACGTCCCGTTAATAAACAGAATTGCTATTACCCCAAGAATTATGGTGAGAACCAGCACCGTCAGCAACAGAAAGAGTCTTAAACCCATGGGCATACCAAGGTCACCAGTTTTTTGAGCCGCTTCTCTCAGCATCCTTATTTTCTCAAACACATTGTTTTTCAACTGGAAACAGCCTCATTCATTTATTAATTTTACGCTCAGGGAAAGCGGAGTATAAAGTCTTCATAAACCCCGCGTGATGCATTCTCATAGGCGGTAACTGAATCCATGCTCCGAGAAAACTCAACATAAGCGTCCCTGGTTCGGGAAGCTGCATCCATTATTTGAGCTTTGTATTGTTCCTCTAATTCATCAACACCCTCAAACAACGGTGGTATACAAAACTCGTAATCCTTTTGCATTATCCTGGATACCCTCAACAGATTCTTAACCGCGGGATCCGTTATCTTCTCCATCTCTTTCGACATACGCTCCCCAAACGCCTCTACCGTTACCGGGAAATATCCGGTAGATGATACAAAGCGCATGTTGTTTTCAGGGCTGGTAAACCACTTCAGAAAAATGCCGGCCAGATGCTCTTTTTCTCTGGTCGACTTGATAACACTCATACCGGCCCCTCTCTGTATGGCTACTTTTTTACCGCCTTCAAACACTGGATACGGGAGGATGGCTAATTCAATCGGCTCTGATGTGTTGTCCGCATATGTAACCGTTGGAGAAAAAAACGAAACCCCCGCCGTCGATCCGGTCGAACACACAATATCTCCTGTCTTGGCAAGATCGGTGGCATATCCGTCAAATACTGCTACCTGCCCCATAACGGCAGGCGTAAAGTAAAAATCCCACACCTTTTTATGCTGCGGGGTGTTGAGGTTCAGTTGACCGTCGGCAGTGAATTCGGCTCCCAGCTGCCTACATCCAACCAGGAATAGATTAAAAATGGAATCGGGCATGTAAAACATCTTCCCGTCATTAGGAATGTCCGGTGTTTGTCTGTCAGTCCATTCATAATAAAGTGAAGCTGTGCGAATAATCCCTTCGAAGGATTGCAGATCTTCAATCCTGGCTCCTGTGTCTCGCGAAAACCTGTCAAATAGAGTCTTGTTTACAAATAAGACTTCTGTAGACTTGGCAATGGGAAATACATAAAGACCGCCATCCGCCAATCGACCTTCCTCTATGAATTGCGGGATATAAGCAGAGAGCTCTTTCCGGGTAAACTGTTCATCAAGGTCGGCCAGCAACCCTTTCTCTGCAAGTATGAGTGCCGTCTTGGGATATACGGTTGTAATGTCCGGCAGGGATGGTGCCCCCGGGTCACCATGGGCAGCCATGGTCAGCTTTTCGTGCAGAGTTGCACTGCCGGAGATCGAGGTGACACTTACAATAATACCCTCTTTTTTCCCTACAGTTTCATTGAACTCGTCGATCATTTCATCCATCGTATCTTTTAACTGACCGCCGTAATTATGCCACAGGGTAAGGGTCACCGGCTGTGATGAACCTGCTTCGAAACCAATCCCGCAACCTGGCAAAATCGGCAAAAGTATTAAGGCCAAAAGCATAATAAACCTTTTCATGCTTGTCATCACCTCTCCTTCCGCCAACAGCACAGGCTGGCAACAGGATAAACAATAATCGCGTCTGCTCCGACGACGACTTTATTCTTACCAATATCACCCTCAGGGTGATTGCTCTTTTTTGTATGAAAAATCACCCAGGGTGTGATTACTTATGTACAAGAATAGCATATATTTTGATCAGCGTACGCTACAGATTTCACTGCAAAACTCTAAACCGGTTTGAGGTGCTTAGGGAGTAAACCAAGAGCATCTTGCGAAACAGGTGCTGCAGTACTGGCTGGATTCACCCAGCACATTCAAATGGCAGGTTTTTATGTTTTGCTGTGAAGCCAAAAAAAATTTTTGGAGGTTATATTAATGACAGATCCGATGGTTAACCCTGACAGTGCATCCCCGAATATCGACCCTGCAGATATTGAAAAGAACAAGACTATGGCCGGACTGGCTTACCTCATCTTTTTCTTGCCTTTACTGGCCTGCCCCGATTCAAAATATGGGAGGTATCATGCAAACCAGGCCTTATTGCTGTTTATCCTGGGTTTCGGGGGAAGCCTAATCCTCTCTTTGATTCCGGTAATCGGATGGGTACTGTTGCCGGTATTGGCATTTGTGGTTTTGGTTTTCGCCATCATGGGACTTGTTAACGGATTCAGCGGAAAGGTCAAGCCGCTTCCCCTTATCGGCAAATACACGCTGATAAAGTAATTCGTTCAAGTCAAACCATGTTTGATTCAGATTAATGACCATCAAGCGGCCCCGACTATGCTTGAGAAGAGTCATGAGGGAAAGAAGGGATACAGTTGTATAAGAAGATTATGGTGGTGCTTATCAGCACATTAATGGTACTGTCCTTGACCTCCTGTGGTGTCAGGGAAAAAGTGAATGAAAAGATATCTGAAAAAGTAACCGAGACCGTTATTAATAAAGCTACCGGCGGAGCTGCCGATATTGATATCGACGGTGACAAGTTGAGCATCAAGGGTGAAGACGGTGAGGAACTCACTATTGGTGGGAGTGAATGGCCGGATAGTGGAGCGGCAAGTATGGTGCCGGAATTCAAGCACGGTACTGTGGTTTCAGCGTTCAATAGCGAAACATCCTGTCTTATCGTGCTGGAAGAGGTAAAGGAGCAGGATTATAAGGACTACCTCGATGAGTTGAAAGAACTGGGGTATACTAAGAATTCGACATCGTTCTCCTCTGACTCATCGTATAACTACGGCGCAACGGCAGATAATGACAGTACCATTTCCGTTACATATGACGCAGGAAATCAAACGGTCACCATAGCCTTCGAAGCGCCTCCTGCAGAGGCTGACCAAGAGTAATGTTATATGGTATTGCCGGTACCGCAAGGCGCAAACGACAAGTTCTCCGGCGCAGAAGCAACCGCGTTTATACCTCTTTCAACGAATTCTATATAAGCCTGGCCCAATGATCGAGGCCGTAGTTAACACTGCGGCCTCCACCCTGTTTCTTGCCCACAGACCCAGTAGCTGCACACCGTCCGTATGGGTGCCATTCCATCTGGGGTTATCCAGGAGCAGTCACGGCTTAATCTTGTCCACTGCCTGCTAATTGGGGTTGCCGGGCGGAGCAGCAACATGATATAATTATGACCGTATCTAACGGACCACTAGCTCAACTGGCAGAGCAGCTGACTCTTAATCAGAAGGTTGTAGGTTCGATTCCTACGTGGTCCACCATAGAAAATGAGGCCCCTCCTGGGTTGGAGGGGCTTTATGTTTTTGAAAAATTTCCCCCAGACTTAAAAACGGGGTGCAAATGGGTGGCAGAATTTTTTATTAAATGCCAGATGAATACTTTCCTTCCACGAATGAGAGCCCCCCAAAATTAGGCTTTACCTATTCTTGTCAATAACACCGGTCGTAAAGTTCCTAATGTAATTACTCTCTGTCATTCTCCAAATTGCAATCCACAATGAAATGGTTTTATACTGAAAAACAGATACTGACCAAATCTCCTTGTTTGCTCCATATTTCTTGGCAGCGATTAATCAGGGGTGATTTCAGACGGAAGTAACTCCCTGCCCCCTGTAACAAGGCAAGGTAACCAATCCCATAGCTTTAGATACTCTAGAATCTTTCATGAAAGGAGTGTTGGAGGCACGCCTACCTTCCTTGCCGGCGGTACCGGCTACACTGGATGTTCACAAATAGCGAAAACTATAGCAGAGTGAGAGCCGTTCCGGTTTGCGACATACTCCGGTTGCGCCTCGCTCCTCACATTATCATTGATCAAGGAGTGAAAAAATGGACCTGCAGCAGATGTACAAAAAGAAGCTGATGTCAGCCGAAGATGCCGTCAAATTGATTAAGAACAATACCGAGGTGTGGATCGGCATTGCCGTACCAGTCCCCCTCGCCCTGGTAAATGCCCTGGTCGACCGGGAACCGGAAGTCGAAAATATTACCATAAACCACATTGTGGACATCCATCCTCAAAATACCTGGCGCAAGCTCAACCGGGATACCAACATCCGCGTTGATTGCGGCTATCCCACAGCTTCCCGCGACAAGGTCGTCAGCGGCGAATTTACCATGAGCCCGATACTCTTCCGCAACATGCCCAAAATGTATACGGACGAGAACTATCGCCCCATGCATGTGGCCATGTTAAACGTCACTCCCATGGACAAGCACGGGTATTTCTGCCTCGGAGTGGGTGCGGACGCCACCGTAGCCATTGCTCATAATGCTGCTCGGCGGCGGCGGGAAGGTGACAACCGCTACCTGGTCCTGGCTCAGGTGAATAACAAGATGCCAAGGAGCCGGGGATTAAACTACATTCATATCTCAGAGGTTGATGCCATAGTGGAAGCGGACCAGGACCTGGCAGTGCTCCCGGAGGCTGGACCGCTAAGCCCGGAGGAGGAAACTATTGGCCGTTACTGTGCAGAATTCGTCAAGGACGGAAGCACTATTCAGCTGGGCATCGGCAACATACCTAATGCAGTTGCCAAGGCTTTTCTCGATACCGGTGTTAAGGATCTGGGGGTTCACTCGGAGATGGCCTGCGATACCATGGTAGAATTATGGGAAGCCGGCATTATTACCAATCAGCGCAAGAATTTTATGCCCTACCGGTCAATCTTCACTTTTGCCATGGGGACCAAAAAGCTTTATGAATGGATTGATGACAATCCAGGGGTCGAGTTCCATCCGGTTGATTTTGTGAATAATCCTCACATCATAGGACGTAATGACAATTTGGTCTCCATCAATGCCTGCCTGCAGGTGGATTTAACCGGTCAGGTCTGTTCTGAGTCAATGGGCTGGAAACAGTATACCCACCCCGGAGGACAGCTTGATTTTGTTGAAGGCGCTTTTGAGTCCAAAGGCGGCGTCTCGATCATTGCTACCCCGTCGGTTGCCCGGCCCCGAGCGAACGGTGGAAATCCAATCTCGAAAATAGCGCCGCACATTACCCCGGGAGGTATTGTTACCACTCCCCGCGCCTGTACCGATTACGTAATAACCGAATATGGGGTGGCAAAAATAAAGGGCCAGTCGGTAAGGAAGCGGGTGTTGAATCTGATCAGCATTGCCCACCCCGACTTCAGAGATGAACTGAAATACGAGGCCCGGCGCCGGGATCTGATTTAGCAGGCGGCCTATTCTGATAATTCCACAGGTCATGTTCGGGTACCATGTGCCGAACATGACCTTAGTTTTTCTTGGAATGGCGGATGAGGGCTGAAGCTCCTATTACATGAATGTCCGACTCCAGGTATGGCGATAATAAGGTAAGCTTATGAGGAGGTATTGACGTAGAAATCACCAAGGACAGTACGGTTGAAGAAGTCATAAGGAACAACCCGAAAACAGCCGAGGTATTTCAAGAGATGGGAATGAAGTGTCTGGGGTGTCCATCTGCTGCCGGCGAGACCATAGCCGGTGCCGCGGAAATACACGGCATGGACCTCCACCGCCTGCTGGAAAAGCTCCAGTCAGTGGGCAAAGGAGAAATGAGTAAGGAAACCAGGGCCATGGCCCATCCTCATGGCGCCGTGCTGCAGCGGGACAAACAGACTTATGCCATAGTTCCGCACATACCCGGCGGCATAACCGATCCCGACACCCTGCGCAAGATTGCGGATGTAGCTGAGAAGTACCGGGCGGCTGCCATAAAAGTAACATCGGCCCAGCGTATCGCCATAGTGGGCCTTAAGCCGGAAGATGTTGAATCGGCCTGGAACGACTTGGGAATGGAACCCGGAGCCGCCGTCGGTCTCTGTCTGCGCAGTGTCAAAATATGCCCGGGAACCACCTTCTGCAAGCGGGGGCAGCAGGATTCGGTAAGCCTGGGGTTGGAAATCGACAAGCGCCATCACGGGCGGGAACTGCCGGGGAAGATGAAAATCGCAGTCAGCGGCTGCCAGAATTCCTGTTCCGAGCCGGCCGTGCGCGATATCGGCATCATGGGGACGCCCAGGGGCTTCACCATCATGGTAGGAGGTAACGCCGGACTGAGACCGCGCCTGGGAGATGTTCTCATCGAACACCGGGAGCCCGACGAGGTGCTGGACATCGTCGACCGTATCCTTGATTTTTATCAGCAGAATGGCAGGCGCAACGAGAGAATCGGCCGCATGATTGACCGCATTGGTCTGGAGACACTGCGCTCAGCCGTCCTGACCGTCGACGATGAAAAGCTCAACTAGAACCCCAGCATATCCATACCGGTGATAGCGTCCAGCTTGCGCCTCGCACCGCTGTCTAGAATTTCCAGAATGATGACCTCCACCACCAGGTAGGCCTCAGCATCCCCTCTTATGCATCCGGTTCGGCAGTCATCAGCGCGTCCCGCCGATGCATGAAGGTGGATCACCGGTTCCTGGTTGTGGTCCACAAAAAGGGTTCCGATGCCTATCATCTCATGGGCATCGTCGAAGCTATTCCATACTGGGGAAGGAGGTATCACGTCCTCTTGCGGTCCCGCCACCAGTGAGGCTTTTTTCAAGGCGCCAATCAAGAACAAAACTGCGGCGGTCATTCCCTCTTTGACCGCCAATTGACTTAGTTCTTTCAACAGGTCATCGCCGTGTTCGATTTTAGCTACCAGGACCCGTCCCAGTTGTCCCTGGCTGTATTTCATACTTACCCCTTCCTTGCCTGTTGTGCGCTCACAAGAATCCGAGGATCAATGCGGCGACCAAAAAGTATATAAGCAAACCCAGAAAGTCGGTTATTGATGTTATCAGCGGACTGCTGGCTACTGCCGGATCCAGTTGGAAACGGGTTAGAATAAACGGCAGGATCATCCCTATCAGGCTGGCCAGCAGAATGATTCCCACGGTGGTAAGACCCACTATAAGTCCGATTTCCCATCCGCCGTGCAAAAACCCGAAAACCGTGCTCAGGATACCCAGGGTTACCCCCAGAGACAGCCCCACCACCATCTCTTTTACCGCCGTCGAAAGCCAGTTGCTCAACTGCAGGTCTCCGGTAGCCAGGGCCCTGACCATGAGAGTCGCCGATTGGGCGCCGGCATTACCGCCACTGCCCAACAGCAGAGGTATGAAGATGCTCAGTGCTATCACCTTCTGCAGGGTCTCCTCAAAGAATGTCAGCACTCCTGCCGAAAGCAGGCTCACAAACACCAGTACTACCAGCCAGCCGACCCGCTTGCTGTACAGTTCCCAGATGCTGGCTTCGCGGTAACTGGTAGTCAGGGGGTTAACGGCTGCGCTCTTGTATATATCTTCGGTAGCCTCCTCCTGTGCTACATCCAGCACATCGTCAAAGGTGACCAATCCCACCAGGACCCCGCCCGAATCAACTACCGGCAGAGAATATAGGTCATACTTCTGCATCGTCTTCACCGCCTCTTCCTGGTGATCAAAGGCTGAGAGGCTTACAAAAGAATGATTCATGATTTCCTCTACCTTCTGGCTCGGTTCCGCCATGATGAATCGGGACAACTCCAGAGCATCCAGGAGCTTCCAGTTTGCATCTACCACGTAAATAACATGGAGGGTCTCGCTGTTCGTTCCTTTTACCCGACAGTGTTCCAGAGCCTGGGCCACGGTCCATTCCGGCCGTACCGCCACGTAGTTGGGAGTCATAAGACGGCCGACACTGTATTCCGGATAGCCCAGGAGAAAGCGTGCCTCACGCAAATCCTCCGGGCTCAACAAGTTGAGCAGGCGCTGAGTAACCTGTCCCGGCAGTTCTTCAAACAGGGTGGTCCTGTCATCCGGCTGCAGATCCGCCAGCAGGCGCCGGGTCTCCTCATCCGTCAGGTCCTTGAGCAGGGCATTACGGTCTTCCTTTTCCAGATAGGCAAAAACCTCAGCCGACATTTCCCGGGGAATAAGGCGGAAAGCCAGCACCCGGTTTTTCTTGCTGAGTCCCAGCAGAGCATCTGCGATATCGGGAATAAGCCAGCTTTCCCATGCTTCATCGCGAAGCTGCTGCCACTGGTGCTCGTCAATCAGCTCTCTGATTCTGAACTTCAAATCAGTCATAGTAATACCCTCAAATGGATTCGCTTCAAAGCCACTTTTTTATTCTAGCAAATACTAGAAACGCAATCCAACAATCATTGATTTCCAATTCCCGCTTTCCATCCTTCCCGGTCGGCAGGTGTCCCTACACCAAGTTATGGAGGGAAAGCTAAATGAGTGCCTATACTAAAGTGCTTGATAAGCCCTTATTCCGACTCTTATTATGGATGTACAGCCATTATTGATTTTGAGTACAGGCGGACTACATACTTCACTTCGTATCTTACTGGAAACCAATTCTTGAGCGATAGTTGTCCCATAACTGAAAGAGTTTAGTCTCAAAGGCGTATTTATAATGAAGTCATCAGGAGGTCTTTACTATGAATCGTACAGATTCAGACGAGATTCTGGCACAGCAGGTTATCAAAGGTGACCTCACAGCTTTCGAGGAACTGGTAACCCGGTATCAGAAACCAATCTTCAAGATCGCTTATCGAATGGTTGGTCACAAGGAAGAAGCTGAAGACCTGACTCAGGAGGTTTTCATTCACATATATCAGAAAATGAACCACTTTAACCCGGAAAAGAAATTCAAACCCTGGCTTTACCGGGTAGCAGTCAACACCTGTATCAGCAGGCTGAGGCGCAAACGCAAGGTGGTCTTCCTCAGTTTTGACGATGCGCTAACCGGCAGCGCAGATTTTGATAACGTCCGCGCTGTCAGCCCGGACAAGAATGTGGAGATTCAGGAGCTGCAGAGAGAAGTTTTTCGAGCAGTCCTGGAGATGCCTGAGAACTATCGGGCCATGATTGTCCTGCGTTATCAGTTGGACTTAACCAACTCAGAAATTGCTGAGACCCTGGGTATTACCAGGGAAAATGTAGAGGTCAGAATGCACCGGGCTCACAAAAACCTGCGCCGCATTCTGCTCGGTAGAATGGCTGAAGGGAGGTTTGAATATGAAGTGCAAGCAGGTAGATGATTTATTATTCGCTTATTGCGACCTGCGGGATATTCCGCCGCAGATGCTCCAGGAACTGGAAGAGCATCTGCAGGAGTGCCCGGAATGCAGGAGAAAGGCTGAATTTACAGCCCGGGAACGTGAAGCCCTGGTGTATGATGAAGATATTCCAGAGATGTCGCCGGACTTCGTTCAGCGGGTCCTGGCCGCAGTAGCTCAAGACCAGGCCATCCCCGCACCACCCGGGAGAATAACCATAGGGTCTCAGATAGGCAGCCGTGGTTGGTGGGCAATGGGAACGGTTGCGGTGGTAATAATAGCCCTGCTGGTGGCTCCCGATTCCTTCAAGAATTCAGTTCAGCCTCTGAACACGGCGCCGCAGCTAATGGAATCCGAACAACAGAACGCCCCTATGTTCGCTGGAAAAATGCCGCAGCAGGAGCAGAAAACAGCATCCGAACCGTTACGGATCCTGGCGGAAAAAGAATATAAAGAACGTGTTCCTTCGTTTGAGATAGGCAGAGGTGACCTGTCGTTATTCGACACACCGTCTGCCGTGGACAGAGCCGGTGAACAAGTGGTGGTTTTCCGTCCATCATATATCCCCGACGATTATCGGCTCGTCAGAGTAGAAAGCGATGCGGAAAACAATATCACCATTTACTATGAGAACGATCAGGCAGGATACATCTGTCTCCGGACCATGCAGGAGGCAAAGGCAGGGGGATCTGCCAATGGTACAACAGCTAACAGAGATACCGAGGAAGGGTACTACCCGCTCGCGAAATATGACCTGCAGTCGGATGCCGCGGCTCATTCCGACCCGACGGTCATCCGATGGACCACCGAACATGATGGTCATCTTTACCAGTTCGAGTTGACCGGCAGCCTGTCACCTGACGAATTGGTCCGGGTAGCCAATTCCGTAAAATGAAAAAGGAGGTTTTTACATGAGAAAGATGGCTTTACTAAAACACTTCCCCACAGTATTCGTATTTCTGCTGGCCGGATTGCTGGTTACCTGGGGCATATACCCGGCATTTGCCGCCGAACTCAACAACGTCCAAGGCCCTATACTGGTAGTAACTGGTACCGGCCAGGTGGATATCCAACCTGACCGGGCAAAAATAACCCTGGCGGTAGTATCCTCGGGTAAAAACCTGGAACAGCTGCAGGAGCAGAATTCTCGCACTGTGAATCAGGTTGTCACCGACTTACTGAAGCAGGGCTTGCAGCGCTCCCAGATTGAAACTTCGCGTTTCAATGTCTGGCCCCAGTATTCATATGGACGCAGCGGAGATGAGCAGCCCCCGGAGATAATAGGTTACCAGGTACGCAATCAGATCACAGTAACTCTGGATGACCCGCAGCGTGCCGGCTCTATCATCGACACCGCCTTGAGGGCAGGAGCCAACGAAGTACAAAATATATCATATTTTCTCCATGACAACAATTCCGTGCAAGCTATGGCATTGAGCCAGGCCTGCATCAACGCCAACAAAAAAGCCAACGCGATTGCCCGAGCCTTGGGAATAAAGATAGGAGCGGTAATAAGTGTGAGAGAAAGCTCCCCCACTACCGAGATCTACCCCTTAAGGACGTTCGATTCCGTCACGGCCAGCGGAGAAGCTGTCCCCATCCAACCGGGAGATATAACCGTCCGCGGTACAGTCACCATAACCTATCAGATCGTCAGGTGAGTGAATCGACGGTGATTAAACTCTTCCCACAGGAAGAATAGAAGATAACAGAGTTTTAACGTTTACTTACATAATTTCGGCCGACATTCGGCAAAAAAAGGGACCTGCAGGGGACCCTTTTTTTTGCCCAACCCCTCACTGCCGGGCGGGGTTGGGGAGCCAAGCGGCGCTGTGAGCCGCCAATATCCTGAACATGCACATGATGATACCCGACAAATCCAGTTTTTCACCGTCCCATGCGGTCTCATATCTGAATAAACTCACACTGCCAGGGGATGTTAATACTTAGCGAAATGAGAGGTGAGAAATTGGAGTTCTCTCTTTTTGATGTTGTCTTTGTTATCCTGGCGCTCGTCTTTCTGGTTCCTTTTGCCCAACATTACATGCTTCAGTCCCATCGTCTCAAGATGATAGAAAAGCTGGAAAATCAGAGGAAAAGCAGAGTCATTACCCTGATACACCGCCAGGAGATGTTCAGCCTCATGGGTCTGCCCATCAGTCGTTACATCAATATAGAGGATTCTGAGCAAATACTTCGGGCAATCCGTTACACTCCTGATAACATGCCGATTGACATTATACTTCACACCCCGGGAGGAATGGCTCTGGCCGCCGAACAGATTGCCCTGGCCCTCAAACGCCACCCAGCCAGGGTCACCGTTTTTGTTCCCCACTACGCGATGTCAGGTGGGACTATGATCGCCCTGGCAGCTGATGAAATAGTAATGGACGAAAATGCGGTAATGGGTCCGGTTGACCCTCAAATTGGCCAGTATCCTGCCGTTTCCATCCTGCAAACGGTCAAAGCCAAGCACATTCACGAACTGAACGACAAAACCCTGATACTGGCTGACATTGCCGAAAAAGCTGTTAACCAGATCCAGAGCTTTGTAAAGGAACTCGTCAGCGATCGGATGCCCGAGGAGAGAGCACATGAAATAGCCATGCTGCTAACCTCCGGCAACTGGACCCACGATTACCCTCTCACCTGTGAAATGATAAAACAACTGGGCATTCCCGTCAGTTGTAAAATCCCCGACGAGATAAACCTTCTGATGGAACTGTTTCCTCAAACCTCGCCGCGTCGACCTTCGGTGCTGTATGTACCCGTTCCCTACGAGAATACCCACCACCGTGACAAAACAAAGCACAAGAGACAGCAATAGCATGTTAAGGTTCTTACTACTCAATTCCCTCCAACAATGCGCGAGCCTCAGGAGTCAGGCTGGCCTTTATGATAAGATCCCCCAGATCACTGCTTTTGCGCAGGTAACCCATGTTAACCAGGTGTTTGTACATGGTCTGAGCCTTCTCGCCATCCCCGTAATAGACGGCCAACCGGTCATATCGAACATCGATTCCACCATGTTTTTCAATCTCTTTCAATGCCTCAATGACATCCTTAAAAGGTACCTCTATGGTGGAATAATCCTCCTCGATGATTGACCAGAGCATCCTTTTCATCTCTTCCAACATCTTGTTGGTGTCGGAAGCCCGGTATCCCTTAAAAAACTTCTGCACCCGGTATTCTTTGCCTTTAAACGTCCCGTGGGCGATCATGTCAACTCCGGAATCGTACTCGACCAACGTATGACTTAGTTTCTCCAGCCAGTTATCTTTCATCAATTCACCCCTCCTTTTCTATCCTACTTATACCATAAATGTAATGTTACGTGTTGCTTTTTGTATAATTCAGAACATGGATATTCCCAGGAAAATAACATTATAACCACCGGAGTTGTTGGCCTGGCGGGACGGCCTGCCCTCTAACAGGGCGGAGATAAGGGAAAGCAAAAACTGTGGGCTGTAAATAGGGACAGGCTCCCAATTTGCCGGAACCTGTCCCTATTCAACAAGAAATAATCAAAGCTATCCAGATATGGCCGATATCCTCACCGGCCCACGCCTGTGGGTCTTGATGTTTTACGGGACAAACTGGGAGAAATCAAAATCCTCGAGGTCCATAACCTCTCCCGGCAGCTCGAACAGAGAATCATCCACCTCAGTCACCTGGACATTCTTGAATTCAGTCACTACCTGTTCCCCTTCCTGAGTAACCTCAACCCGCAGGGGAATCCCATAATCCTTCCACAGCCAAACCTTTCCTGATGAATCCTGTTCGGTAATCTCGTATACCAGACAGACTTTGCCATCAAGGGTTTCTGTTTTTATGTACTTCATGGAGTCAGGATCCATAATCTGCGAGTAATCCTGAGGGGTGGCGGTATCAACCTCAAACTGTGCCAGGGGCATTTTGGTAGCCGTTTGCTGATCAGGCGACAAGGTATATACCACCCCATCGCTGGTGTTGATGATGCATACCATCTTGGTCCCAATTTCAGGGGCATCCATCTCAACCCTCATATTCGGTACCTTGACGGCAAACTTGACGGTGAAGGCCTCCTCTCCGTTTACGTTGGTTACCGCATCATAGATCAGCCCCGGCAGTTCCTGTCCTTTGGCCAGCAGACTCGCAATATCCACATCTGCTTCATCTGCTGTTTGCGGCCGGCTTCCCGTCTCCTTGGTCCCTCCTCCGCATCCGGCAGCCAGTACCAACAAGGCCAGGGCCAATACCATCACCATCAGCCGCTTTCCACGCAATTCAGTCAACAGCACTTCTTTTTCCTCCTCATGTTTTATAACTCCTATCTTTTTTTCGGGAAAGCCCTTAGATAAACCTCTATTAACAATACGAAGGAAATACTAATGATTAAGTGGGTACCTCCCAGACAAGAAAATAAAAGCCCCCGATATTATCAGGGGTTTTTTGATGGTGCGGCAGAAGGGACTTGAACCCCCATGAGCGTACACTCACTAGATCCTGAA
>ERZ773359.888-NODE-888-length-43030-cov-6.822152_pt1 | contig 43030 bp, 34 predicted proteins | sample MGYA00374955_ERZ773359 | MGnify/ENA primary metagenome ERZ773359 (study PRJEB29098, sample SAMN04486028) | biogas fermenter metagenome | study: EMG produced TPA metagenomics assembly of the Biogas fermentation microbial communities from Germany - Plant 4 DNA1...
ACATAGAGCTATTTCATTTTACTTTGTCCTACCCCAACAATTGACGTAGAACCTGTTCGTTCTATAAAAATCACCAATAAATATTACATTTATTTTTTATACCCTGTCTTTTAATTCCATCAGCTTGCTCTTAAGGTCATTCTCCATCGTTCTGAGTTCCATTTCGACCTGTGCTCTCTTTTCACGGCCTTCCTGCTGAATTTTCAGGGTTTCTTCAAGAGTTACAATAAGGTCCTCATTAACCTTCTTCAATGTCTGGATATCCACAATTCCCCGCTCATTCTCCCTAGCAATCTCAATCGAACTGGTCTTAAGCATCTCTGAATTGCGTGCCAAAAGATTATTGGTAGCATTAGTTACATCCCTTTGAAGCTGCAATGCCGATTGCTGCCGAAGCATTGTAATGGCAATCGCCATCTGGTTCTTCCAAAGCGGAATCGTGTTCATTATCGAGCTTTGGATCTTCTCCACCAAGGTCTGGTCGTTATTCTGGATAAGCCTGATCTGCGGTGCGCTTTGGATAGCAATCATACGGCTCAGCTTCAAATCATGAATTTTCTTCTCGAATCTTGATATAAGCTCAGCCATATCTTTTACCTTCTGCGCATCCATAGCGTCTCCGGTTTTTTGAGCTTTTTCCTTAAGCTCCGGCATTACTTTATCGTTAAGATCCTTTAGTTTGAGAGTACCTGCCATAATATAGATATCAAGCTGTTTTAAGTATTCCAGGTTCTTCTCGTACATCGTGTCCAATGTTGTTATATCACGGATAAGTTGAAGCTTGGCTCTGTCCAGTTGATCAATTATCTTTTCAATTTGTACACTTATTTTATCGTAGCGGGAAATAAATTTCTGGGTTTCTTTCTTTAATCCTCCGAAAAGTTTAGAGAAAGAAAAGCCCTTTTGATTCGGGTCTATAGCATCGACGTTGACATCCTGCACCTTAACTAAAAGTTCTGTTAATGCTTCTCCAACCTCACCGCTGTCCTTTGCCCTTATCTGGTCCAACATGGCATCTGAAAACTTGGATATTTCACTTTGTGCCAAGTTGCCATATTGAATAACACTTTGAGAATCTGATATGTCAATCTGTGCCGCAAGATCCAATACCTGCTGTCTCTCTTCCGGTGTCATTTCATTCCACTTGTTAACATCATAATTATCAACTGCTGTACTATTCTGATTCGGCGCTGGTTGCATTTGAGCTTCCATCATATACATTACCAAACCTTTCCTTTTTTTATAGACAAATTATATACTATTCCTTGTCTGATTTAAATCGTTTTTATCATTTTTTGTTGATGATGTACTGTAGTTATTTGCGAGGGTCTCAAACACCTTAATTTCTGTGTCCAGATCAAGAACGTCATTGGCAAGCATCTTTTCTTTCTGTTGAAGAAAAGTAGCCCGGATACTCTTCAAAGATTTTTCTGTCCTCTCAAGGGTCTCAACTGCATCAGCCGGCATAGGCCTTGTGGTAGCAAGCTCCACATATTTTACTATTATCTTATGGGTAGGCTCCAGGTAGTATGTTATAAACTGCTTCACTACACGGATATCCTTAGGGTCCTTTTTAAGCATGTCAAACATCGATTCTGCAATACGGCATAAATCCTCAACTTCCTTTATTACTTCCAGTTGGGACAGTTTTTTAACGGCCTGCCTCATACCTCCGGTTAGCTTAAGGCCTTTCTTAATGGTGTCATCAATGTCAGAACGTGTCAAGCCATCTACAATAACAGTAGTATCCCGCTCTTTTTTTGAAAAAATCAGGATCACAATAAGCCAGCCTAAAACACCGGCAACAAGAGCCAGGGCTAATTCCCTCAACAAAAATAAAAATATGGCAAAAACAGCTGCTCCCGACAAAATGGATATAATTCTACTTGATGCAGATAATTTCAATTATTTTCACCACCATTTATACTTGCATACACATACTTATTCTACTCTATTTTCACTCCTGTTTCAATCTTGCAAAGTCGCTGTAATTTCTAGCATTTGCCCGATTGGTAACAGGATCAATATCCGCCGTATCCACTATCATTCTATTCTCTATCGATGCTATTTTGCCTTCAATTTTGAAGGGGAAACGCCCCTCCAGCACCATAAACCTTTTTCTGTACTCATTCTTCCATCCGAAACCAGGCAATTTTTCCAACAGAGTTTTTGCATCCAGGGCTTTTACGGCGCTGTCGCTAAGAAATTCAGGCAAAACTGTATTTTTTATTGAACAGGCATAGTCAAGCGCAATAAGCGAATCAAGTTCCAACCTGTTTATTCCATCGATCTTAGTAGCGTAATCCCTCAATAGTCCAAAAAGCGCAACTGCGGCAATAGGCTGATACAGTCTTCCGCGGCTCTTGAGAAATCCAGCAAAGCCTTTATAAAGTTCAAACGGCTCAGCAAAATAGCTCTCGAGATATTTAAGCGTAAAAGTAAACCTTCCGGAGTTCAAAGAGCGGTCCAAAGCTTCTTCTATATCCTTTATTTCAAGTATTTCCGCCGCTGAAACATATTTATTTTCAATAACTTCGTAGGGCGGATAATCCCTGTATTTATAACCGTGTAAATCTGCTTCCCTCCGTATCCTGGTCCCGTGAAGGAGCTTAAGAAAGCCTAATTGCAGGTGATGAGCCCCTATATGATAAATTGTGTTGAATGATTCCCTGAATGAATCCATATCTTCATAAGGCAAGCCTGCGATAAGATCCACATGAATATGGATATTCCCTTTTCTCATGAGAGTTTTCAGGTTTTCCACGGCTTTTTGCACGTTCATTACCCTGGAGACCTCTTTAAGGGTTTTTGGATTTACGGATTGTATCCCCGCTTCAAGCTGGACAAGCCCGGCGGGCATGGAGAGCAGGCTTTCCATTTGTCTTTTGGTAAGGATATCGGGATTGATCTCGAAATGAAAGGTTACCCCATCATTTACGAATTCCCGTACGAAGTCCCATATTTTAAGAGAATGCTCCTCATTTACGTTAAAGGATCGGTCAACAAACTTGATCACCCTGGCCTTGGCATCCACCAGCTTCTTAATATCATCAAAAATTGCCTCAAGTGGATAGTATACAAGTCCTGTGCTTTCAGAGGACAGGCAATATGAACACCTATAAGGGCAACCCCTTGATGACTCGATATATGCGATCCTGTCTTTTATCCGTTTAAGATATTCGGCAGTATAGGGTGATGTATAGTCCCGTTTCTTACATGCATCCGGCTTTTCAAGCATTGCTTTTGCTTCGGTAAGGTTCCGCTCTGCTATAGCTTTTAATAACAATGGAAACTTTTCTTCCCCTTCGCCCTTCACCGCAAAATCAGCTCCAATAGAACAGAACTCATTTTCAGAGCCTTCATAGCTGACTTCGGGTCCGCCTACTATTATTGTACATTCAGGTCTGGCTTTTTTAAGGTCGCCTATCAGTTTGGCTACCAATTCGCGATTCCAAATATAACATGAGAAGGCAGCCACATCGGGAGATTCCTCCAGGATCGATGCCCAGATTCGCTGCATCGAATCATTTATGGAATATTGCATTACCGTTGCCGGAATATTATGTTTCAGGCAAGCGGCATTCAAACACCATACAGCCAGATTTTCATGTTCGTATTTTGCATTTATTGCAATCAGTAAAGTTTTCATGTTCTCCTCGTTGGTTTGTTTTATTTTGCATTGACACATAAGATTCCTCACTTCACTTCGTTCCGTTTATGATGATACTTTCTTTGTCATTCTGAGCGCAAGCAAAAAATCCTTTACGTTGACATATAAGATCCTTCACTTCACTCCGGTTCGCTTCGTCCAGGATGACAACAGGAGGAAGCGTTGCGTTCAGGATGACTTTGGAAGGCATCATTTCGTTCAGCATGACTTTGGAACGTGGCGTACCTTCAGGATAACATTAAAATATTCGTCCCGCCATGAATGTTTCGTACCATTCAGGATGTAATTCCGTTCAGGGAAATATTTTCTGCTTTGGGCAATACTATTCATTTACTGGTCTATTTTAACTCATTTTAATAAGGGGTGCCTATTAATAAGATTAAAATTTGATTAGAACCATCAAAAGTGCCACGGCTATTGCATTTGAAATACAAACTGCCATTGGTGTATAATGGATAGGCAAATATTACAAATGAACGGAGGATGCTTTATGAGTATAACATCTAAACCTTTTGGGAATATGCCGGATGGAACCGGTATAACTCTTTACACGCTCACCAATAAAAACGGTCTGAAGGCTGAGATCATAAATTATGGCGGAACTGTTGTGTCCCTGTACGTTCCCGATAAGAACGGGAATATGGCTGATGTGGTTTTAGGTTATGATAATCTGCAGGATTACCTTGACCGGTCTCCGTTTTTCGGCTGTCTTATAGGTCGTTACGCAAATCGTTTGGAAGGTGCTTCTTTCGAACTCAACGGTATAACATATACCCTTAATAAAAATGAAGGCAACAATCAGCTGCATGGCGGTATAAAAGGCTTTGACAAAAAGGTTTGGGATGCAAGGATCCTGCCGGGCAATGCTCTTGAGCTGAGTCTGTTCAGCCCTGATATGGATGAGAATTATCCGGGCAACCTGGAGGCAAGAGTAATTTACAGGCTCACAGACGAAAATGCTTTAGAGATTGAATACTATGCCGCAGCTGACAAAGATACCATCGTAAACTTGACAAACCACTCATATTTCAATCTTTCGGGGCACGACTCCGGCCCTGTCTTAGATCATGAACTTAAAATCGATGCCGATTTCTATACCCCGATAAACTCAGAGTGCCTGCCAACAGGTGAGATCCTCAGCGTTAAAAATACTCCTTTTGATTTTACTCAATTTAAGCGCATCGGAGACGGTCTTTCCGACTCTTACGACAATGAGCAGATGAAATTCGGCAGCGGTTATGATCATAACTTTGTATTGAGAACGCCCGCAGGCAATGCACCCAGAGAGATCGCGCAGCTTTATGACCCAAAATCGGGCAGACTTATGACCGTCTTAACCACTAAACCCGGCGTACAGTTCTATTCGGGAAATCATGTCAAAGGCGCCGGAAAAGGCAAGAATGGCGTTATATACGACAAGTGGCACGGATTATGCCTCGAAACGCAATATTTTCCTAACTCAATGAAATATAGCCATTTCCCGTCTCCCGTACTGAAAGCCGGACAAACTTACCATCATGTGACGGTCTATAAGTTCGGTACAAAATAATCGCAGGATTGGGCCTGAATGAAAAATATAATCGATTATGTAAAAAATGAATTAAGCAGCTTTCAAGAGAAAGAATTTAAAGCCGTGGACAGCCTGGTACTGTCGCAGTTCTGCTATGCAGATTTTGAGCGCCTTGTACCAGGCTTTTCAAATGAATTTGCTCCGGTTCGTATCAAGGATTTATTGAAGGCCGAACATTTTAACGCCATGTTCAAAGGTGTCCTGGACTTCAAAAACAATCTGAATCTTTTATATGCCCTCGCAGCCAGCCCCAGGTTCAGGGATATAAGAATGAAGTTTTACGTGAACAAGCTGGATTATAAGCAGGAAAAGCAGTTTTCAGCCGTAACATACCAAATAGATGAACATACTCATTACATCTCATATCGCGGGACCGACACGACCTTTGTGGGGTGGAAGGAAGACTTCAATATGGCTTTCAAGAGCCCCATCCCCTCACAGGAGGAAGGAGTGGACTATCTCAACACAGTGGGGAAACTGACAGAAGGCGATATAATAATCGGCGGCCATTCAAAAGGCGGAAATATAGCGGTATATTCCGCAATGAAATGCTTGCCTGAAGTCCAGGACAGAATAAAAAAGATTTACAGCCACGATGGTCCCGGCTTCAAAGACAGTATTTTTTCCACTCCCGAGTATGAGAGAATAAAAGATCGGATAAACAAATTATTGCCTCAATCCTCTATCGTCGGCATGCTGCTGCAGACTCAGGAAAGTTATGTGGTTATCAAGAGCGCCAGATCCGGTATCATGCAGCATGATCCCTTTTCATGGGTTATTGAAGACGATGATTTTAACTATGTCAATAATATTTCCAACAGTTCTCTGAATATCAATAAGGCTTTGAACGAGTGGCTGGCCAACCTTTCGGAAGAAAAGCGGGAAGTTTTTATCGATACGCTTTTCCACACAATCAATTCAACAAATGCTAAAACCTTGGGAGATTTAAGCGAGGTCCATATAAAGGATTTCGCAAAAATACTCAGAACATTCAGAAGCATAGACCGCGAGACCAGGAAATTTGTCGCACAAACCATCAGGGATCTTATCGTGCTTTATGTAAGGAATATGAATCCTTTAAAAACCTGAACCTTCGAAGGCTCCCCCAAGCCATCACAGCTGCGATCCTTCATTGTGAAGAGCCGCATACACACCGCCTTTCGCCATCAGCTCCCGATGCGTGCCCTGTTCTTCTATGCCGTTTGCCGTCAATACGATTATATTGTCGGCATTCCTTATGGTGGAAAGCCTGTGGGCTATGATCAGGGTCGTTCTTCCCTTAGTCAGCAATTTCAGAGATTCCTGCACAAGTCTTTCACTCTCGTTATCCAAAGACGATGTAGCCTCATCCAATATCAATATGGGAGGATTCTTAAGGAAGGCTCTGGCTATTGAGATCCGCTGTTTCTGGCCTCCCGACAGCTTGACGCCCCGTTCTCCCACAAATGTGTCATACCCGTTTTCAAGCTCCATGATAAAATCATGCGCATTGGCAAGTTTCGCGGCTTGAATGACCTCCTCCCTCGTTGCATCTGGTTTTCCGTAAAGGATGTTTTCCATGATAGTACCCGTAAATAAATAAACGTCCTGCTGGACCACTCCGATATTGCGCCTGAGAGAAGCGAGAGTAACGCTTCTTATATCCCTGCCGTCTATTGTGATGAAACCTTCATTGACTTCATAAAAGCGCGGTATAAGATTGCAGAAGGTGGTTTTGCCGCTTCCCGAAGGGCCCACCAACGCCACGGTCTGACCTTTTTCTATGGTTATGTTTATATTCTTCAAAACCTCTTTTTTGTCGTTATAGCTGAAGGCAACGTCTTTGAACTCGATCCTGCCTTCAACATTTTCAAGCTCGACGGCATCCTCGGCATCCTCTATTTCCGGCTTTGTATTCAAGATCTCCAGGAACCTGTCAAACCCGGACATTCCTCTCTGGAAAGCTTCTGTGAAATTAACCAGCCGGTCTATCGGGTTTAAAAATACATTGATAAACAGCACATAGGCAACAAGGTCCGAAGCAGAGATCCTGTCACGGCTTAAAAATAATCCTCCAAGAACCAGTACGCTCAAGTACAGGATACCCTGAAGGAACTGGTTGCCCGAGAAGAACTGGCCCATTATGGTGTAGCTGTCTTCCTTGGTCTCCAGAAACTGCATATTACCATGTTCAAACTTCTTTCTTTCAATATTCTCGTTGGAGAAAGACTTTACCACCCGGATACCTGCCAGGCTGTCCTGGGTCTGGGCATTGACCTGCGCGATCTTTTCCCTGTTTCTGGCAAACACGGAACGCATTTTAAGGTTGTACTTCGCAGTAAAAGCGACAATGAGTATCATCAGGGCCAATAATATGAGCGTCAGCGGCACATTCATGGTAAGCATTATTATAACTGCGCCTAATATTTTAACGATCGATATGAATATGTCTTCCGGTCCGTGATGGGCAAGCTCAGAAATGTCAAAAAGGTCATTGGTTATCCTTGACATAAGCTTTCCGGTATTGGCGTTATCATAGAAAGTAAAGGACAGCTTCTGCAGATGATTGAACAAATCGCTCCGCATATCCGATTCCATACGGGCTCCCATGATATGGCCCCAGGAGGTTATATAGTACTGGCAAAAGAAACGGACGATATAGAGAGCCAATAGTCCCGCTCCCGTAAGTAATATGATTTGCACCATGTTTTGAGGCCGTAAACTGTAAACCTCATCCATAAGATACTTTACCAGTGACGGAAACAACAGATCTATACCTGAAAGTATAAGAGCGCAGAACATATCCATGAAAAACATGCTCTTATACGGTTTGTAATACGAAATGAATTTCTTTAATTTATCCATAGGTTTTATGCATCCTCCATTTAAGCGTAAATAACATTTTACTACGGAAAGCGCTTAAAATCAATCTATCATTGGGTTTATCGCTTTTCCCACAACCGTAAGATTACGTTTATCAATTTCATAAAATATTGATCAATTGTAATGAAATTCTATGAATAAGACATACTAAATCGGGATTGACACTCAAAAAATCATGAAAAATAAAGGAGAAGTATCAATAATGGCTAAGAAAACTATGGATGGAAACCAGGCAGCCGCCTACGCTTCCTATGCTTTCACCGAGGTAGCTGCTATTTTCCCTATTACTCCGTCATCTCCCATGGCAGAAATGGTGGATGAATGGTCGGCGCACGGAAAAAAGAATATATTCGGACAGGAAGTTAAAGTGGTTGAAATGCAGTCTGAGGCCGGGGCAGCCGGAGCCATGCACGGCTCCCTTGCGGCAGGTGCCCTCACAACCACATATACGGCATCCCAGGGATTGCTCCTTATGATCCCCAACCTCTACAAAATGAGCGGTGAGTTGCTTCCCGGGGTATTGCATGTTTCGGCAAGAGCGATCGCCACCCATGCCCTTTCTATCTTTGGAGACCATCAGGATGTTATGGCATGCCGCCAGACGGGTGTGGCTATGCTGGCCTCTTCCAATGTCCAGGAGGTCATGGACTTAGGGTGCATTTCACACCTGTCGGCTATAAAGGCAAGACTACCCTTCCTTCACTTTTTTGACGGCTTCAGAACATCCCATGAGGTCCAGAAAATTGACGTGATCGACTATGAAGACCTTGCAAAAATCGTAGATTATGCTGCCATAAACGAGTTTCGGTACAGGGGCCTTAACCCGGATCATCCCGTAGTTCGGGGCACAGCCCAGAATCCCGATATTTATTTCCAGGGCCGCGAAGTTCAAAACAGGTTTTATGATGCTGTCCCGGAAATAGTTGAGGATTATATGAAACAAATCAAAGAGCTCACAGGCCGCTGTTACCACCTGTTCGACTATTACGGGGCTAAAGAAGCCGAAAACGTGATCGTGGCCATGGGCTCGGTATGCGATACCATCAAGGAAACCGTTGATCACCTCAATCAAAAGGGTGAAAAAACAGGAGTTATAGTCGTCCACCTCTACCGTCCATTCTCAGAGAAACATTTCTTTGAGGTACTGCCCGGCACGGTAAAGAGAATCGCCGTTTTGGACAGGACCAAGGAACCGGGTTCCCCTGGCGAACCCCTATACCTGGATGTAGTGAAAGCTTTCCAGAATGAAAGCAGCAAACCTCTAATTATAGGAGGCCGTTACGGACTGGGATCAAAAGATACGACTCCTTCCCAGATAATAGCGGTTTTCAGGAATCTGGAATCGGAATCTCCAAAAGACAAGTTTACCATCGGAATCGTGGACGATGTAACGTATCTTTCCCTTAAGGAAGAGGACATCGTGGACACGACACCTGAAGGCACCATCAGCTGCAAGTTGTGGGGATTAGGCTCCGACGGTACGGTAGGTGCCAATAAAACCGCCATCAAAATTATCGGGGACAACACCGATAAATATGTGCAGGGATACTTTTCTTACGACAGTAAAAAATCCGGCGGTTCTACCGTATCCCATCTGCGATTCGGCCCAAGCCCGTTAAGAAGCCCATACCTTGTTTATCATGCGGATTATATCGCCTGTCACAACAGGGCCTTTATATATAATTTCGATGTACTGAAAGGGCTTAAAAAAGGCGGGACCTTTGTGTTGAACTGCCCCTGGGCCGAAGCCGAACTGGATGAGCATCTCCCTGCTCCAATCAAGCGTTATCTTGCGCAAAATGATATTAAGTTTTATATAATCGACGCCGTATCCATCGCCTCAAAAATAGGGCTTGTGAATCGTATCAACATGGTGATGCAGGCGGCTTTCTTCAAGCTGACCAATATAATCCCCGTGGATGAGGCGGTAAACTATCTGAAGAAATCCATCGAGCAAATGTACGGCAAAAAGGGACAAAAAATAGTGGACATGAACAAGGCCGCGGTGGATGAGGGAATCAAAGCTTTGATCGAGGTAAAGATACCGGATTCATGGAAGAACGCAGAGGATAAGCTCAGGGAAGAAAAAGAAGAGCCTGAATTCGTAAAGAAAATCCAAAGAAAGATGGCAAGACATGAAGGAGACGAGCTTCCGGTAAGCGCTTTCAAAAACATGGAGGACGGCTCTTACCCATTGGGGACCACACGTTACGAAAAGCGCGGCATAGCTGTGATGCTGCCTTTCTGGGACATCGAAAAATGTATCCAGTGCGGCCAGTGTTCATATGTCTGCCCCCATGCCACCATCCGTGCCTTTGTGCTGGATGAGGAAGAAGTCAGGAACGCGCCCGCTAACTTCAAAACCAAACCGGTTGTGGGTAAAGGCCTGGAACATTTATCATGGCGCATACAGATTTCTCCGCTGGATTGCACAGGCTGCGGAAACTGTGCCGATGTATGCCCCGCAAAAGGAAAAGCTTTGATCATGCAGCCGGCTGAAGAATTGACCACTGCCGAAAGCGAAAACTGGGAGTATGCGTTAACAGTAAAGAATAAAACCGGCATATTCAATCCCAAGACAGTTAAGGGAAGCCAGTTGTTAGAGCCGTGCCTTGAGTTTAACGGCGCATGTCCCGGCTGCGGGGAAACCCCATATATCAAGCTTTTGACCCAACTCTACGGCGACAGGATGATGATAGCCAACGCAACAGGCTGCTCATCCATCTGGGGCGCCAGCGCGCCTTCAATAGCATACAGCCCAAAAAGCAACGGCAGGGGTCCTGCCTGGGCAAATTCCTTGTTTGAAGACAATGCCGAGTACGGATACGGAATGTATCTCGGAGTTAAACAAATAAGGGAAAAGCTTGCCTGTCTTGCCAGGGAAGCCCTGAACTCCGATATCAGTGATGCTGTAAAGGAAGTATTGAGCCACTGGCTGGATAACATCGAAAACGGAGAATTAACAGTGGGCGCATCGGATTCTTTGATCAGGGTACTGGAGAATTCAGAGCATCTTTCAAACCCCATATTGGCAAAAATATATGAGCTTAAGGATTTCCTTATCAAGAGGTCCTTCTGGATCATAGGCGGAGACGGATGGGCTTATGATATCGGCTATGGAGGTCTGGACCACGTTCTTGCCTCAGGCGATGATGTCAATGTCTTCGTGATGGATACCGAAATCTATTCAAATACAGGCGGACAGGCTTCGAAATCCACCCCCACCGCAGCCGTGGCCAAATTTGCAGCCGCCGGCAAAAAAATCAAGAAAAAGGACCTGGGACTTATGGCTATGAGCTATGGCTATGTGTACGTAGCCCAAATAGCCATGGGGGCCAATATGAACCACACCATAAAGGCAATCACCGAAGCTGAAAGCTACAAGGGACCGTCTCTTATAATCGCCTATTCGCCATGTATAAGCCATGGTATCAGGACCGGTATGGGAACGAGTATGCTACAGGAGAAACGGGCTGTCAAGGCCGGTTACTGGCAGCTTTACAGATATAATCCCATGCTTGCGGAGGAAGGCAAGAATCCGTTCATCCTTGACTCCAGGGAGCCTTCGAAGCCTTATAAGGACTTCATAACCAGCGAAGTCAGGTATTCATCCCTTAAAAACGTGTTCCCTGAGATCGCGGATGACATGTACGAAATCTCAGAAAAGCACGCAATGGAGCGCTACAACAATTTCAAGCGCATGGCGGAGTTGTAAAAATGCCATTCTGAGCATAAAGAGATGACTTAATAGACGGGGGCAAGGTTTCTCATTGAGATAAGCCGATCTGCTTCGGAGGAAAGACCACCGAGCGGTAACCTAAATGAATTGTATGAGCGACTCGTGAGAGGAAGACCTCTCGGCCGGGACATGACGGAGCGAATGCGGAGGAATGTCATAAAACGGCGCTATTGATCTTTTAGACATGGGTGCTTAAAGGCGTTCGAAATGAGATCCTTGCACCCGCCTAAATTGTAGGCATTAATAAGCAGGTGCAAGGTTTTTCATTGAGATAAGCCGGTTTGAATATGAGGAAAGACATGCTCAGATGAAATAAAGGGAGCTTGCGCTCCCTTTATCTCATTTTTCGTTGGAATCCACGTATTCCTTAGCATTATCAACCTGCACATCACTGGGCATACTTACTTTTGAAACCTGCTTTGTAGACTCGATATTTGCCCATGCAGCCGTATCATGCTTTTCAATCGGTTTAGCCATATGCTTTTCCTTGAACTTATTATCTGCCATAAAAACTCCCTCAACAGTATTCGTTTATTTTAATACTGCCCAGGTTAGCATCCATGTATGCATGAAACAGCTTTTTACCTTTTGCTTGAATAAAATTATTAGATTTCTGTTTTCCAAAGACCGTGGAGATTGCAATACTCATATATACTTATATTGCGTGCCTTCTTTTCGGTATATACAAAGTTGCAGGGCTGCCCTTCGCAATTGGGGACCTCATCATCCCCCTCCGTATACGTAACTTTTTCTACATCAGAACTGAGATTGCATTCAAATTCAGCCTTTGGTTCCATTCCTGGCTTCAAGTATTTTATCTCGATCTTATCATCGGCAACCAGGGCGATCCATTCAATATAGTGTTCAGGCAGCATTGGATGAAGTACCGAGCCCACCTCTACCTTGATTTTGCCGTTATCAACGGTAACAGCGGGTACATGCTTTTCCTTGGAAGCATCGACCGTGTTGGCGACCAATTTTTCCATCTCCTGGCCGCAACATGTCAAAGTCCCGCCTCCGGTTTTGATCATAGCGACAATGTTACCACATACCTTGCATCTATAGAATATTTCACGCATAAGTATTCCCCTTTCTTCCTTTAAATTAATAATTTATATATTATTTGTTATTACCCTAAAAACCATGGTACCAAACAGGAAAACTGTTCCTTTTGCAAGAAAGTAACAAAAATAATGTACTCTGGCATGAAAATCAACAAAGCAATATTATTCATGAAGGCTTTGCCTTATTCTTATTGCCATAAAACACCTTAATGAGAACAGCCGTTACTATTACAAGCCCGGCAACAAGACCGATAAACAGCCCTGAACCGTTCCTCTGTAAAGGGGTTCTGTCGGGTTTTGATGCGGGAATAAGCCCTTCATAATCGATCTTTATCGCAGGCAAATTTTCGTTTTCAGGATCGGTCAGGCACACCCATCCATCTCTCAGTCCCATATAGTATCCGAAGTAAGCCCATTTTTTCCCCTCATTGTCTATATACATATAAGAAAAATCCGGCGGATATTCTTTTAAATCATCCGGGTATATATGACTGGCAATTACATCTGACCCAGGATATTTCCAGACTATGATCTTATCTTCATATTGACCAGGATCAAAACTTCCGTCGTAGTCTATAAATTCTTTTGCATGATCCTCAGAGAAGGATAAATGGTCATATCTGGCCATAAGCTCATCCATAAGCATCCAGCCGGTTTTACGACCCTTACCCTTGAACTCTGTTAATCCCCATTCCCGGCCGGATTTATCCTTATAAGTAAAGAGGATGTGGATGTCCTCACCGTTTTCGATATCCGTAACCACCTGTTTGGATTTAGGATTTTTATAGACTGTGACATATCCTTTCCCACCATTGGCAAAATATGTTCTGTTTACATATTCACAGTTCTCCCTCTCTTTCTCGTAAAAGCTGTCCTGGGGCTCCCAAATCACGTCCCCGTAAACAAATGTAAAATTCCACGCCGCAGTTACAAGACAAATCAAAAAAAATACTAAAGCCTTGGAAAATACGAGCTTTTTCATTTTATTCCTCCCATAAATTTATAATATAGCATTTAATATCAGCCCTGTCCCAAAAGAAAGCGTATTGGCAAAGGCCGAGAATAAAAAGGGTTTCTGTATAGAAACAGAATACTTTTTGTAGTAAAAACCTTCCAACAATATTACTATAATCTCAATAGGCATTTTTATAACGAAGTAATTTAAATTAGCAAAAGAAGCAACATAATAGTAACACATCACAGCCGCAGGATTCGTAAGCAAATTCAACAAAAAAACCAGACCTAAATCTTTTCCCAAGCGAATGCCCGTAATAAAAGCGAATACTTCTTCAATAAAAAGTGTAAGCCCAAGTGATATACCCAGAACAGGCAAAAAGTCGTCCATCACTGCTCCACCGCCTTTCTAAGGCCAGCAAGCAAAAGTCCCATGGATATTAAGGATGCCAAAGCAAAACCTAATGATGTATGTATTATTGGGTTTAGCTCAAAATAGACAGGTATAAATCCTAAAAACAGTCCGAAGGTTAAAAGACCGAATGAAAAGCCTTTGGCCCCGGGCATAATCCGTGCCACAGCCCACAGGGTAATTGGCATGGTCATATTAAAAAGAAAAACTGCCAGAACTCCCGCAACAGGATACTGTGAAAACATGAATAAAATTGCAGAAAAGCCAAGAGATAAAACTGAAGCCTTATTGGTTCCGATCACATCGGCCAAAATTCCCCCAAGAGCTTTCCCCAAAACAATGGCGCATACCAGGATCAGACCCCATGGCTTCTCCGATTTCCAGGGGAAGTTTATCAGCATACCCACATATGAGCGTAAGCACACAACAATAAATAAGCTTATCACTGCCAGTATATATGCCGGAGAATCCATATTTTTAAAGGACACTGGCGAGTTATCCGAAACAAAGGAACCTTTACCTTTATAGCAAATAGCCAGAATCGTTGCTGCCATAGCAAGCAGTGTTACCACAATCAAAATTGAAGATAGCTCACCCTTCTTTCCTATAAGCGTACCCAAATACAAACCAAAGGCTCCCGGAGAAACGAAAATGCCTAAAGCGCTGCTTTTTTCTTTACTGATATTCAGTACGTCAATGCCGCCACCAACATGGAATAAGCCGTTTCCTAAACCGGCTGTCACTGCGCAGGGCACAAAAAAATCGCTGATGCTGAAAGAAAGAGCCACAAAAACACAACCTGCCGCTGCAAAAATGGAATTACGGTCAATTTTGTCGGCAAGCAGGCCTATTGGCATCTGCATGGCAAAAGCACAAAAATTATAAAGGAGAAGGCATACATACCATTGGGAGCTGTCATTAAGGCGGGAAAACATGAGAAAAGCGCAAGCAAAATCTACAACAAGGTGCGCTAAAGAGTAAACAGTTATTATATATCCCTTTTTATCCATGATGCTTCCTCCCAATACAATAGACTTGTAAATCAAAGAATTGGTTCTCTTTATCTTAACGAAATCAGTGATATTGGGCAGTCAGCGTTTTATGGATAACGGGAAATCCAGTCCTTGCGTGCCTGATTATAAACAAAATAAGCAGTTCAGATATTGCCTGTCTTATTAATAATCAGTGGCATAAATATGCTCTTTACTTCTTTTCTTCTATCTTTCGTTTAAAAACTGAGATTACCCATCTCGTGCTGCCATAGCTTTGAGCGGTAGCTACAGTACTTACTAACTCCCATCCCTGTAACCCTAACAGGTTCAATTCGTTTTCGAATGTGCTTTGGTTCACTTTACCCCCAAGCACACCTTTGGCATCTGTAAAGAGTGTTTTGTATTCAAATTTCTCCATATTCTCAGTCCCCTATAATTTTATCAACTTTTACTTTACAATTGAATAGATGAGTAATTGATGTCTTGACGCAGTACATATAAAAATATATCATATTGGAAGTTTTTTCTCAATAAAAGCCAAATAAACTCGAAAGGCTCTTTAAAAAGGAAATTCAGGAAGCTGCATTTATCATTGGATATTTTACACGGATATTGATCCTCGATTGACTTGCCGGACTGTTTTTTATATCATTACCGTATAGGCTATACCCCACATTTTGCTTTTGGTATTTACTAATATTTTCATGGCAGCTGACAGCCATTAGCATAGTAATCGGCAATACCCTGTATGCTGTCGGCAAGCGCATGTAAATGTACTAAGGTATATGATAGCCTTTAAACACTAATGAAAGGTTTGATTTAAATGACATATAAAAAATCAATGATATTGTTTCTTCTTATTCTGTCTCTGTTGATAAATCCATTTATTTATATTACAAAATCATCGGCCCAGCAGGTCAAACCCTTTTCGGACGTACCGCCCAATCATTTTGCTTACACCCAGATCCACCGGTTAAGGGAATTGGGCATTACCCAGGGAATCGGCAACAATATGTATGGTGTAGGCAGGACCATTACCCGAGGCGAGTTTGTAACTTACCTGGTACGGCTTATGGGGTGGGATATCGTAAAGCCGGATAAGGGAAGTTTTAAGGATAACATGAACCCCGCCCATAATTTCTACGGAACGATTGAAACAGCCCTCCGGCATGGTGTAATCAAAAAGGACAGCGATTATTTCCGCACAGATGACCCTATAACCCGGGAAGAAATGGCGATCATGATCGTCAGGACTCTCGGTTATGACACCCTGGCAGGTCAGCTTGATATACTGGGAAAACCTTTCGACGATGTCACCAGGAATTACGGCTACATAACCATAGTCAAGGATTTAGGCATTACGGCAGGCACGGGGCCGAACACTTTCAGCCCCAACGGCATTGCGACAAGAGAGCAGGCTGCCGCAATGATGATCCGCATGTATGATAAACTCAACACCCCTATGCAGGAGCTGCATGCCTTCTATGCAATCAGCTCCTCAAGCCAGATGGACAAGTTCTCGCAGCTGGATTCGGTAAGCTTCGGCTGGGCCCAGCTGGAATATGACGAAAACACTAAGCAGGTTTATATCAATACCGACAACGGAGACAATCCCTACTACATACCGTCAGGATACCAGGGAGTGCTTGAAAAAGCGGCAGACAACAAAGTTTCACGCCAGCTTATGTTCTTCGTCAAGGATCAGAACATAACCGACCCTGACACCGGCAAAACCGTCAAACTGGCTGAATACATCGTTACACGTCCGGAAGTCAGAAAGCCGGTCATTGACGCTATGGTGAGTATGGTCAATGAAACTAAAAAATATGGTTCTTCTTTCAGCTTCGACGGAATGGTATCTGATTTCGAAGGGTTCAAGGGTGATACCCTGAAACAGGCATATAACGAGTTTTTAACAGAACTTAAAACCGAGCTTTCAAGGACAAATAAAAAACTGTACGTGGCTGTCCATCCCAGGGGAAAGCCGGGACAGGTCTATTTTGACGGATATGATTACAGAACTATCGGCGAGATCGCAGACAAAGTGATCCTTATGGCACATGACTACGACGCGGTTTCATTAACTGAGGAAGAAATGCAGCGGGGTTATACCGATACCCCGGTTACCCCAATAGACGAAGTTTATTGCGCCCTGAAGAGCATTACAGACCCTGTTTCAGGAGTCCGGGATCTAAATAAAATATGGCTTCAGCTTTCAATGGATACTGTCCAATGGAAGCTTAAAGACGGGAAAGTGGAAAGGTCGGTTCCTTACCATCCTTTATACAGCCAGTTAATACAAAGGTTCCTTACCGGAGTTCAGTTGAATTACTCCGAATACAGCCAGAATCCGTATGCCAAGTTCTTCAGCAAGGAAGACGGAATGGATAATGTGATCTGGTACGAGAACCAGCGGAGCATAGCCGAAAAAATCAAGCTGGCAAAATTGTTCGGAATAAAAGGGCTTTCTCTTTGGAGACTGGGCAATATACCGGAATATAAGGATACCCCCGACAATCGGCTGGAACTTGACATTTGGGGTGAGATCATCAGTAATTTCTAGTGCCGCATACTGCGTCTTTAACCACTTTTACAGGAGTCTGGTGATAAAACATGGACAGAACGATACTGCACTGTGATTGCAATGGTTTCTTTGCTTCTGTGGAGTGTATCCTTTCGCCCGAGCTTAAGGATGTTCCCATGGCAGTTTGCGGGAACCCTGAAAACCGGCATGGAATAATCCTCGCCAAGAATGAATTGGCCAAAAAATATAACGTCCAGACCGCCGAGACCATATGGGAGGCAAGAAAGAAATGCCCCGATCTGGTATTGGTGCCGCCACATCACGATGAGTATAAGAAGTATTCAAAAATCGTAAATAAAATATATGAGCGGTATACCGATAAAGTTGAACCCTTTGGGATCGATGAGTCATGGCTGGATGTAACCGACAGCGTTCACTTTTTTGGTGAAGGAAAGCAAATTGCCGATACTCTTCGTAATGTCGTCCGCAATGAAACGGGATTGACCATATCTGTCGGTGTTTCGTTCAATAAGGTATTTGCAAAGCTTGGCAGCGATTATAAAAAGCCTGACGCGACAACAGTTATAAGCAGGGAAAACTATAAATCGATCGTTCATCCGCTGCCTGTTTCTTCTCTTCTCTATGTCGGAAAACAGGCAAAAAAAATCCTTAACAAGATCAATATCTACACAATAGGCGATTTGGCAAACAGCGACAGGGACCTCATAATTTCACTGCTGGGGAAAACAGGGAAGCTGATACATGAGTATGCCAACGGAATCGATGACTCCCCTGTCAAATCCATTTACGATGCCGACCCGATAAAATCGGTGGGAAACGGGATGACCTTCAAAAGAGATCTGCAAGGCTTGTCGGATATAACCATAAGTGTCAACGCCCTTTCGGATACCGTGGCCAGAAGACTTCGCAAATACGGTCTGAAATGCTCCACCATACAGGTTTCCATTAAAGATCCTGGTTTTAAAATAAAATCAAGGCAAAAGCCATTACCCCACCCCACTTATCTTGCAAAGGAGATCTCGCAGCATGCGCTGGAGCTTATAAAAAAATCTTGGAATTTGAACGCCCCCATAAGAACATTAACAATAACCGGAACCCATCTGATTCCGGCTAATGAAGAAATAGAGCAGTTATCGCTTTTTTCCGATTGCGATAATGATGAAAGAAAACGGCAGGAACAACTGGAAACAGCCATTGACAAAATACGTGAAAAGTACGGAGCCAATGCAATATCCTTTGGCTCCGCCATCAATAACTGTTTGGGTATAGCCGAACCTGACAATGATGATTAATCAGCCCGGTCATGCCTCAATTTTCCTCAAAGCACCCTGGGCCGCACTCCTAAGGACCCTGATTGAAATATATGAAAATGCCAGGAGAATAGCCAGCATTATTATGAATGCAACAAAAGTATATGGCACGAAAGCGGCTACAAAGTACCCGATCACACCAAATATCGAAAGTGTGACAAAGCCCAGAAGCATTGCTACAACAACATTAAAGTTTTGCTTTATGGCTTCCTGGGGATTATTCCATACCAGCTTGGGCCGAATCATGTCTATATAAATACCTACGGCGCTTATGGGCACCAATGCTGCAGCAGACAGTATTACTGCCATAACAGTGGCTGCAGGAGTAATTCCAAATGACAGCATTGCCACAACAGAAGACAGAACCGCGCCTATAAACGATATGGAATATCCGGCCAAAAGCTTGCCGTATACCTGGATTTCCGGTTTGACCGGGATATTTTTAAGTATCCAGATGTTTTTCCCTTCCCTCGAAAATGTGCTGGATACTGCAGGATTCATCAGCACAAACAGTGTGACCACCCCGGCTACGATCATCGGAAATAAAGGAGTTGACACACCTTTTTCAATAAGATTAAACAGGTTCTCTAAATCAGAGTCTTTTGAAAAATTACCCCCGAACATAGGCATCATCATAATCAAAGGCGCTATAAATATCATAACCAGTGAATTGAGGGCATAAATAGGCGTTCTTAATATAGTCAGCCATTCGATCCTGAAAATAGCCAATACTTGTGACGTGCTCCTGTAACTCAGCTGGGTTTTTCCTGTTGAAGTTACAGCCTCAAATTGGGCAGTCGCTCCTCTCTGGTATATAAATGAGGCAATCAGATAAACCAGCAAGAAAGCCCCCAACGAAACGATCAGCAAATATGCCATATTGACTGCCGCTTCACTGAATGTACCCGAAAGGATCTTTGTTATCCATACTGCGGGTGGAAATACCCTGCCCGTATATTCAACCACTACATTACTGTTCTTTACGAGTTCCGCCAAAAACTCCTGTTCATTATCAGGCATTCGGCTTATTAAATAATTCTGACCCAGAAACATCCCTATAATCAGAATTATACTTCCTACTATCGTGATCAAATCCCGGCGTCTGGACCTGCCTACTATATTCATGAGCAGCAGTGAAAAAAATGAGGAAACAACAAGGGGCACCAAAGGGATAAACAGGATGCAGATAAGCGCCAGAAGATAGTAAACAACGCCCATATTCTGACCGATGCCGTAAATAATGACCGGCGGCAGCATAAGGAAAAAAGCAAAAGGATATTCGCCCAATAATACAAGGATAAACTTTGAAGCAAAGATACTTCCCTGGGGAAGGGGCAAAGTTGCAAGGAATTCGGTATCTTTTGCCAGGAATATGCCGCTTAGTATATAGAAAATGCCGAATACAAGCGTTATGACCCCGGAAACTACCGCTGCCATTGTCAATACTATCTGCGGCACATTAACCGCGGAGGCTCCCTTATATAGCTGGATCATCATATAAGCATACATTCCGACCAGTTCAGCTATGGCAACAAGAATAACCAGCCCCATCCCTATACTTTTCAACAGGGCCTTTTTATCGTTTTTTGCGTTATATAAAAGATTTGACAATCCATATCTTGCGTTTAGCTGAAGCTTCAGCAAACTGATAAATTTACGCATTGGCGCCACTTCCTTCTTCAGTCAGACTCAAGAATATGCTTTCCAAGGAGGAATCCTGCGACTGCCTTAATTCATCGATAGTACCGACGGCAATGATTTTCCCTTTGTTAATTATCCCTACCCTGTGGCATATCTTTTCCGCTACCTCCAGCACATGAGTGGAGAAAAATACGGTGTTTCCGTTTGCACAGTGGTTATTCATTTCTTCTTTTAGAAGGTGGGCCGATTTCGGGTCCAGCCCTGTCAAGGGTTCATCCATTATCCAAAGGGGCGGCTGGTGCAAAAGAGCTCCCATGACGATTATCTTTTGCTTCATGCCGTGGGAATAGCTTTTTATAGGCTGCCCGGCTGCCTTCTTCATTTCAAACATTTCAAGATATTTATTGATCCGTTCTTTTCTTACATCAGACGGAACCTCATACACATCTGCTATAAAATTAAGATATTCAATACCCTTAAGCCTTTCATAAATATCATGGGTATCCGGTACAAAACCCATGTTCATCTTTGCCTTAATAGGCTCCTTTTCAATGTCATAGCCACATACCGTAATTTTGCCTTCGTCTATTGGCAAAATCCCGGTAATCATCTTGATAGTGGTGGTTTTACCTGCACCGTTGGGTCCCAGAAATCCGAATATTTCACCTTTTTTTACTGACAGCGAAATATTGTCAACTGCTTTTACATTGCCTTTTGAGTATGTTTTGGATACATTTTGTATGGTCAGCATAATTTGCACCCTTTCTTTTGAATTAGTGGGCAAAATTTCTCACGGTTACATAAGTATAACTCATTTGGCAGGTAAATAAAAGGCCGGGCAAAAAAAGACTGGGCAAGGTAAATGTCTTGCCCGGTTTATTCCAAATGCCTGCGAATGATGTATGTGCCGGTATGAAAGATCCTCCGGCTCCGCTGCGCGAACCTCAGGATGACATCGAGAAAAGCATGGCATCAGTAAAGCCCTCGTTTCCTGTTCTTCCTCTCCCTCCATATGCCGAATATCACAGGAACCAATAGACTTATTCCGCCTGAAATCAACCATTCGTTGAGTTTTAGGGGAACAGTCCCGAATACGGTGATCATAAAAGGCAAATATATTACTCCCAGAAGCATCAATACTGAGCTAATTACCGCAAGGACCAAATAAATATTTGAAAACAGTTTGATCTCAAATAGCCCTTTTGTTTCGGACTTGCACTCAAAAACATGGATCAATTGCGAAAGAACCAGTGTAACCAGTGCCGCGGTCCGGGCCGTAGCAATGTTTTTGCTGTTAGTAAACACTATAAGAAAACTTGCCAGCGTCGAAAGAGCAATCAATATGCCCCTTATAGCGATCACTCCCGAAAGCCCGTGGGCAAATATGCTTTCATCCGGAGATCTGGGCGGCCTGTTCATAATTTCCGGCTCGCCGGGTTCAAGCCCCAGGGCGATAGCCGGCAATCCATCAGTCGCAAGGTTCACTATCAATATTTGTGCCGGCATCAAGGGTATGGGCAGGCCGATCAATGAGGCCAGGAACATGGTAAGAACTTCTCCGACATTGCAGGACAACAGGTAACGTATGAACTTCCTTATATTGGAATAGATATTCCTGCCTTCCTCCACTGCCGCCACTATACTGGAAAAATTGTCATCCATAAGGATCATTGCGGCAGATTGACGGGTCACGTCAGTACCCGATATCCCCATGGCAATTCCTATATCCGCATCTTTTACGGCGGGAGCGTCATTAACCCCGTCGCCTGTCATGGCCACGATATGGCCTTTGGCCCTGTATGCCCTGACTATCCTGAGCTTATGCCTCGGATACACCCTCGCATATACCGTTGTTTCATTGCATATATCCTCCAGCTCTTTATCGTTCAATTGATCCATTTCAGCGCCGGTCAATATCCTGTCTCCGTCCCGGTATATATCCAGGGCTGCAGCCACCGCTTTCGCCGTTTCCTTATGATCGCCAGTTATCATGACTGTCTTTATTCCGGCCTTCCTGCATCTGAAAACAGCATCTATCGCTTCTTTTCGCGGCGGATCAGTCATTCCCGCCAGGCCTATGAACACCATTTTCTCTTCTAACCTGTCACTCCACAGTTGGCCCCTTTCAACGATCCTGTAGGCAAAGCCGATAACACGGAGAGCCATAGCCGTCATTTTCCTGCATTCCTTCATTACGTTTTCGCGCTCGTTTAAGGTCAGTTCCCTTTCATATTCGCCCACCAAAAACCTGCTGCATTTATCGAGTATTACTTCCGGCGCTCCTTTGGCAAAAAGAAAAAGCTCTCCTTTATTGGTCCTGCTTACCACGGACATACATTTCCGGTCAGAATCGAAGGGTATCTCCTTTACCCTTCTGTAACATGAATCCACTTCATTTTTATCCAGACCTGAATCTATGGCTGCTCTCACCAATGCAACCTCCGTGGGATCTCCTTCTATATCGATAGTCTTGGTCTGTTTGTCCTTAACATCGGCAAGACGGGCATTACTGCAGATTATGCCTGTTTTTAAAAGAAGTCTTAACGCGAAAGCCTTATCCTGTTTTACCTCTCTTCCTTTGCTGACTATAACCATCCTGCCGTTTGAATTTCTTTCAAGATTATATAAGCATTTTCCGGCATAAGCAGTTACGACTGTCATACGATTTTCGGTCAGGGTCCCTGTTTTGTCTGAGCAGATCACAGTAGCGCAGCCCAGGGTTTCAACGGCAGGAAGCCGCCTTATCAGCGCATTTCGCTGTACCATCCTTCTGACGCCGATAGCCAAAGCTATGGTAACAACAGCAGGAAGCCCTTCAGGCACCGCTGCAACAGCCAGGCTGATTCCCCCCAAAAGCATCTGTACTATAGGCTCTCCTCTTAATATGCCCATAAAAGCCACCAATGCACAGATTATAAGGCAAAAAGTAACTATTATTTCTCCCAGTCTTTCCAGCTTTTTTTGTAGAGGGGTTTCCTCAGTTCCCGCCGACACGATCAAATCGGCTATCCTGCCCATTTCGGTATTCATTCCGGTTGCCGTTACAACAGCTTTCCCGGTACCGTTGGTTACCATGCTTCCCATATACAGAATGTTTGTATTGGTGATCCCATCCTGCCTGTAAGTTCTTTTATTTATTTGATTTTTTGCGGCAGGTATCGATTCCCCGGTCAGCATAGATTCGTCCAAAAACAGGGAATTTCCTTCTATAACCACGCAATCAGCAGGCACACGGTCGCCTGCTTCAATTACGACCAAATCTCCCGGCACCGCCATATCGGCAGGGATATCCTTTATGTTTCCGTCTCGGATAACTTTAGCGTGTGGAGCCGCCATATTCATGAGAGCTTCAATGGCCTTTTCGGTCCTCATTTCCTGGATAAAGCCCAGAAGCCCGTTTAAGATAAGGATAACAAGAATTGCAATGCCTTCGCTGTTCTCACCCATAAAGAATGATATGATACACGAAACTATAAGAATGATTATCATCAAATCAGTGAATTGGGATAACAATGTTTTTAGCCATGACTTTTTTTTGCCTTGCTTTATAACATTCTTACCATAGATCTCAAGCCTTTTGGCCGCCTCGGACTCGGAAAGCCCATGGATATTGTCTTTTATATCATCGAAGATACGAGCGCGTTCCAAAGCCTCCACAATACCACTCCCCAAGAATAAGAATTGGACAATCTATTCTATTCATGTTTAATGGGGAATAGTACAATGGATAAGGAGATCGACGCAGCGGAGTCAAAGGATCTATAAAAAAAGTTAACAAAAAGATCCTTCGCTGACGCTCAGAATGACACGGAGGGATAAAACTCTTCACTGGCGCTCAGAAAGGCAGTAAACGCTATAGGTGCCGTTAGTGAATTAAAAACAGTCGTCATCGATCAATAACTCTACAGGACAGTGATCCGAGCCCATAACATCGGAATGAATAACAGCATCGTGTATTTTATCTTCCAAGGATTTAGAAACGCAGAAATAGTCAATACGCCACCCGGCATTGTTCTGGCGAGCTTTGAACATATATGACCACCATGTGTAGGCTCCGGTCCTGTCAGGGTAAAAGTACCGGAATGTATCTATGAATCCGGCTTCCAGCAGCTCGGTGAACTTGTTTCTTTCTTCGTCTGTAAACCCTGCGTTTCGACGGTTCGTATCAGGATTCTTAAGGTCTATCTCTTTATGCGCCACATTCAGGTCCCCGCAGAATATTACAGGTTTTTCCCTGTCGAGGGAAACCAGGTAAGCCCTGAAATCATCTTCCCATTCCATCCTATAGGGCAGCCTCACCAGTTCTCTTTGAGAATTCGGCGTATATACGTTGACCAGGTAACATTTATCAAATTCAAGGGTGATGACCCTTCCTTCGTTATCATGCTTGTCTATCCCGATACCGTATGTAACATTTACAGGCTTTATTCTTGTGAAGACAGCCGTTCCTGAATAACCTTTTTTTTCGGCATAGTTGTAATATGATTCATACCCTTCCAGCTGCAGGTCAAGCTGGCCTTCCGTGATCTTTGTTTCCTGCAGACATAGTATATCGGGCTGCTTAGCATCGAAAAAATCAAGGAAACCCTTCCCCAGTACCGCTCTTAATCCGTTAACATTCCATGATATAAGTTTTTTCATCTATATTCTCCCTCTGTTCTCTAAATAAAAAAGCAAGTATTATTTAACACCGGAATAATTTTAATTTACTTTTTTATTTATAAATCCGGATAATTATGTTCCAATAAGGAAAATAATTATATCATAATTTCCGTCAATATTTCCATACTTCTTTCAAATATCCTCCGGGAATTGCTATTGGAACAGAACTGTTGAACCCTGTTGCTAAATTTTTCTAATTTATACAGATATTTTTTTGTATTTTTTGCTTGCATAACTTAATGGTGAGTGCTAGAATATAAAAAAACAAAATGTCTTTAAGTTTGGTACAGAGATGCCGACAAGATATTACATATCGTGAAATAAGGTTGGTACGTGTTGTTTTTGCCTGCCTGATTTTAGTGAAGTATGATCTTGTCTGCGGACAAGATTTTTTTGTGTCAATTTACGGTTTGCGGAGGTGGAGACAGTGAAGTATAAGGCTCAAATTATGGATGAAGTTTCGGTGGAACGAGCCATTGTCCGCATCGCACATCAGATAATCGAGAAGAACCACGGAACGGACAACCTTTGTATTATTGGTATCAAGACACGCGGCATTCCTATCGCTAAAAGACTCGTTAAAGCCATTAAATCAATCGAAGGAACACAAATCGACATGGGAGTTCTTGATATCAGCTTATATCGTGATGATCTTTCAACTTATTCACCTGATCCTATTCTCAACGCCACCGATATTCCTTTTTCTGTTGTGAATAAAAATGTTGTTTTAGTTGATGATGTAATATATACCGGTCGCACAGCAAGAGCCGCAATGGATGCCATTATGGCCCAGGGAAGAGCAGCAACCATACAGCTTGCCGTACTCATAGACCGCGGGCATAGAGAACTTCCCATACGACCGGATTATGTAGGCAAGAACATACCTACATCGAAATCCGAAGTCGTTGCCGTTCATTTAAAGGAATACGACGGGGACACAAATGTGCAGCTTTTTGAAAAAGTACTTAAATAAAATTTATCACAAGGGGGATTTTTATCATGGAAAAGAACCAACAACATGTAATCGGGTATCTTCCCGACGAGAGGCCACCAATATGGAAACTGCTGCTGTATGCAATACAACAGGTCATTGTAATGTTTCCGGCCACGGTTGCAGTAGCGCTTATCACTAACTTCCATATCTCTACAACCATTTTTGCCAGCGGACTTGCAACCCTCTGCTTCATTTTTGTAACAGGCAAAAAGATACCTCTGTACTATGGTTCCAGCTTCTCATATATTGCTGCCATAGCCGGACTCATGGGATCCGAAGCGCTTCTTGGGGCTTCATTGAATGAGAAAATTGCAGTTGCGCAGTTTGGTATCGTAATGTCCGGTTTTGTGTCGATAGCCGCCGGACTTATCGTTAAACAGTTTGGCAGGGACTCAATCGAAAAAATACTTCCTGCCTCAATTACAGGTTCGATAGCAATGGTTATAGGATTGACTCTTGCCGGTACAGCCCTATCCGATGCCGCATCGGTCAACGGCGCAATATATGCACCGGACGCTCAGTCAGCCCTTGCGGTTAACCTGGCCTGGACAGTTTCATTGGTAACCCTGCTGTCTACAATAGTTTTCTCAGTTTATCTAAAGGGATTCTTGGGACAACTCCCCCTTCTGTTAGGACCTATTCTTGGCTGTATAACAGCGTTTATAATCAAACTTGCGACCGGTATCAATCTGTTTAAGGTATTACCTGAAACGGCAAACAGCGGAATTTTCGCACTGCCTGTATTCACGCTTCCAAAACCCAGTCTTGCGGCAGTTTTTGCAATCATGCCGATAGCAATAGCAACTATCCCTGAATCAACAGCACATGTTTTCCAGCTTGATATTTATGTAAATGATTTGGCAAGGAAGAAGAATTCCTCCAAGACTTATGATATAGGCGACAGATTGGGACAAAACCTTATTGGTGACGGTATCGGAGATATCGTAGCAGGCTTTATCGGAGGACCCGCCGGAACAAACTACGGCGAAAACATAAGCGCAATGGCTATAACAAGGGTATTCTCCATTCCGGTCCTTATGGCCGCTTCTGTAATTGCCATGATAATCTCCTGCTTCAGTCCCCTTATAAACGCCATCTATGCTATCCCAACAGCAGTTATCGGCGGACTTGAGGTTTACCTGTTCGGAGCGATAGCTGCCCAGGGTATTGCGATCATGGTTGAGAAAAAGGTCGACCTGTTCAGCGCAAAAAATATCGCAGTTATAGCAACGATAATGGTAATAGGCCTTGGCGGTCAGTATGCCTTCGGCGGGAACATTCCGTTCTTTGGAATAGATGTTCCATGTGTTGCCGGAGCCGCCATCTTCGGGATCCTTCTGAACCTGTTCTTAAGCATCGGCGAGAAGAAAAAAGCTGAAGATTAAGTTAGAATACGAGTTAATAAATAGAATACGTGTTAAATAGGTTATAAGTTAAAATGGGCTGTCTCAAGATTAGAGTCAGCCCATTGATATTCGCTCAATTCTTTTTTCACTCTGTACTTTTTGATTCATATTTTTTGTGATGCTCATTCAGTACTTTTTCCGTTTGTTCTTTTTCTTCCTGACTCCCATTTAATAAAACCAGTTGAAAACGGAAAGTTTCCATGGCTCAATAATATTTATAAGCAATATGCTAAAAGTAATCTTGCCTTGACCTTACTGCAAGTAAACCTGATAATATAAATACAAATGTAATCCTGAATGCTGACATCGTATCTTTATGCTGCATAAAAGATACTTCACTGCGTTCAGAATGACACTTTAAAGTCTAATAATATAAAGGCAGGTATTTATGAGTAAAGTTTTAGTACTGGCAGAGAAGCCGTCGGTGGCAAGAGATATAGCAAGGGTTTTAAAATGCAATCAAAACGGCAACGGATTTATATCCGGACAGCGATATATCGTGACATGGGCACTGGGACATCTGGTCACACTGGCCGACCCGGAGGTATATAACCCAAAATATAAAACATGGAATCTTGAGGACCTGCCCATGCTTCCCGAGAAGCCTGAGCTTGTAGTGATAAGGGAGACCTCAAAACAATTTAGTATCGTAAAAAATCTACTTCACAGTAAAGATGTAAGCGAACTGGTCATCGCCACTGACGCAGGAAGAGAAGGCGAGCTCGTGGCCCGGTGGATAATAGAAAAAGCGGGATTCAAAAAGCCGATCCGTCGTCTGTGGATATCATCCCAGACAGATAAGGCCATCCTTCAGGGCTTTCAAAATTTAAAACCTGCCAGGGATTATGACAACCTCTACCGGTCCGCCCAAAGCCGCGCCGAAGCGGACTGGCTGATAGGGATCAATGTGACCCGTGCCCTGACATGTAAATATAACGCCCAGTTATCTGCCGGAAGGGTGCAAACGCCCACTCTGGCAATGATCGTTCAGCGTGAAAATGAAATCAAGCGTTTTGTTCCCAAGGATTTCTGGACGATTGCAGGAAATTTAAAGGGTTTTTCCGTCCTGTGGCAGGACAGGAAAACCGGACAAACACGCATATTCGATAAAGCCACGGCAGACAGCATTGCCGCCAGGGTGACCGGAAAGACCGGCACAATTACGGAGGTGTCAAAAGAAGCAAAAAAAGAGCTTCCCCCTCTTGCATATGATCTTACGGAATTGCAGCGGGATGCCAATAAAAAGTACGGCTATTCGGCAAAAAAGACCTTACAGCTGATGCAAAGCCTGTATGAACATCACAAGCTGGTCACCTACCCAAGGACCGATTCGCGATACCTGACTGAAGATATCGTGCCGACTCTCCCGGAACGGCTTAAAAGCATAGCAGTCGGCCCTTATCAAAAACCTGCACAGGCTATCCTGCGTGCAAAACTCAATATTACCAAGCGTTTGGTGGACAATAGCAAGGTCTCGGACCACCATGCGATCATCCCCACAGAGCAATTTGTGGATCTGTACTCATTAAACAGTGATGAACGTCATATTTATGATTTGATCATAAAGCGTTTTTTGGCTGTATTAAGTCCGCCCTTTGAATACGAACAGACCACGGTAAAATATGAGGTGGCCGGTGAATTGTTCACGGCCAGAGGCCGCATAATCAAAAATTATGGCTGGAAAAGCATCTATGACGGTGAATCGATGGATGATACCGATGAAGAATCCATGGATGGGAACAGTCAACAATCCCTGCCCCCGGTTACAAAAGGACTTTCAGTACCTATTACACAAGTTCGGACAATAAACGGCAAGACATCTCCGCCCAGGCGGTTTACCGAGGCTACCCTTCTTTCTGCGATGGAACATCCCGGAAAATATATTGACGACAAGGCTTTTCGGGAGGTCATAGAAGGTACGAGCGGGCTGGGGACCCCGGCAACAAGGGCAGATATAATTGAAAAGCTGTTTGACAGCTTTTATATTGAAAGACATGGCAAAGAAATAATCCCGACATCAAAGGGGATACAGTTGATAGAGCTCGTTCCCGAAGATTTAAAATCCCCGGAGCTCACAGCGAAATGGGAACAGCAGCTTTCCCTGATAAGTAAAGGACAGGCTGACTCGGCAGTTTTCATAACCAAAATGAAAGATCATGCGAAAAAGCTTGTTGGTTCAGTTATTTCAAGCAGCCATGTGTATAAACATGAAAATATGACACGGGAAAGATGTGAAAACTGCGGCAAGTTTCTTCTTGAGGTAAACGGGAAAAAGGGTAAAATGCTGATATGTCCTGATCGTGAGTGCGGCTTCAGAAAGAATATTTCTTTCGTTTCAAATGCCAGGTGCCCTGAATGTCACAAAAAGATGGAAATACGGGGCGAAGGTGATGATAAGTCCTTCTTCTGCGTATGTGGATACAGGGAAAAGCTTTCGGCCTTTAACAAAAGGAAAAGCGAGACGGTAAGCAAAAGGGATGTTCAGCAATTCCTGAAAAAACAGGAAGATACTCATATCAATTCAGCCCTTGCCGATGCATTAGCCAAGCTGAAAAAGCAGTAACATCCAGGCAGTGTGAAAATATTTTTTCGCTCCCACTGCTTTTTCTGGCATTTCTTCTACAAATGAATTATACTAAGATAGATTGCATAAAATAGCAATCGGAAAGGCTGAAAATTATGAGTAAAAAGAAAAACTCCATTTTAAGCATTATTCTTTATGTATTTGCAGGATTGCTGATGCTTTTTGGTATCTGGGCAACAGTTGAATCCATCAGGTATATTTCCTTGATGATCAACCAGGGGCAATTATTATTCAGCGGAAACGAATTTGATATTATAAACTTTATTCTGTCAAGCGGCGCTGAGTATGTAATATTTGCATTGATTTTATTTTCATTGGGCCGGATACTTCAAAAAATCCAGTTGGCTGCACCAGTGGAATCTGATAAAGATGAAGCAACAGAGAATTCTGTTGAATCTTCAGAAGGAATATACGAAGAATAATGGTTATGTGAAATGGAAAAATCAGACCGCCTGCAAAATGCAGGCGGTCTGATTTTTTATTATGTTTTATTCATTATTATTTTATTTATTTTTAAGATTGAACCATGCATTCAGTCCGGGATATTCAGCAACATCGCCGAGTTCTTCCTCGATCCTTAACAGCTGGTTGTACTTGGCAACACGGTCTGTTCTTGAAGGAGCTCCGGTCTTGATTTGCCCGGAATTTGTCGCAACGGCAATATCAGCTATTGTAGCGTCTTCTGTCTCACCGGAACGATGAGAGGTAACTGCTGTATAACCTGCACGGTTAGCCATTTCAATAGCTTCAAGGGTTTCGGTAAGAGTACCGATCTGGTTGACCTTGATAAGGATAGAGTTGGCGATTCCCATTTCAATACCCTTCTTCAGTCTTTCGGTGTTGGTAACAAAGAGATCATCGCCGACTAACTGGATCTTCTTGCCAAGCTTATCGGTAAGGAGCTTCCAGGCATCCCAGTCGTCTTCAGCTACGCCGTCTTCAAGAGAGATAATGGGATACTTTTTGACCATTTCTTCCCAGAAAGCAACCATTTCTTCCCTGGTCATATACTTATCTATTTTCCACCAGTAGTATTGGCCTTCCTTGCCATTAGCCTTGGCTTCCTCATACATTTCGGTAGCGGCAGCGTCAATAGCTATGCGGAATTGTTCGCCGGGCTTAAATCCTGCCTTTTCAATAGCTTCGAGTATAACCTGGATAGCTTCCTCATCGGATTTCAGGTTGGGAGCAAAACCGCCCTCATCGCCAACTGCTGTGGAATAACCCTTGCTCTTTAAAACGCTCTTTAAGTTATGGAATACTTCAGAGCACCATTGAAGAGCCTGTTTAAACGAATTTGCACCTACAGGCATGATCATGAATTCCTGGATGGTTACGGAATTATCGGCATGCTTTCCGCCGTTGATGATATTCATCATGGGAACGGGAAGAACCTTGGAGTTGGTTCCGCCGATATACTGATAAAGGGAAAGTCCAAGGGCTTCGGCAGCAGCCTTGGCAACTGCCAATGAAACGCCCAGTATGGCGTTGGCTCCTAATTTTCCTTTGTTCGGTGTTCCGTCCAACTCGATCATGGTCCTGTCAATGAGAATCTGATCGAACACATTCATTCCGACAATTTCCGGAGCGATGATATCATTAACATTTTCAACAGCCTTGGATACGCCCTTGCCCATGTAGCGGGATTTATCGCCGTCACGTAATTCAACAGCCTCATAAGCGCCTGTCGATGCTCCTGACGGTACTGCTGCACGTCCTACGAAACCGCCCTCAACAATTACTTCAACCTCAACTGTGGGATTTCCGCGGGAATCAAGTATTTCACGTGCAAATACATCTTCAATTTCCAGATACTGTTTCATATAATAATCTCCCTTCCAATGATTGTTAAAATAATAACCACATTCTAGCATACCTTAATATGTAGTCCTTGTAAAGATACAGCCTGCCAAATTTACGCACAGATCCCCAATGTTTTGTGTTATTTTTAACACTAATTCAAGACTTTATTCCAAGCTTGAGGCATACCGATCCTGAATAAAAATCATCCCGGGAGAGTTTGCTTTATTATTGCTTTATATTTACTTAACAATCTTTCTCAATGACTTGTATACCAGGAATACAATCAAAGAGTTCGCTACCGATTTGATCAGATTGAAGGGTATGATAACAGGTACGATACTTGCCTTAACCACTTCAAGAGGCTGTCCCCAGTACCTTACGGTAAAGAACAGGTTAGCGGGTATCATTACAGCCGTCCTTGCAATGCTGGCGATAATCAATGCTATCAAGGCTCCCTTTCGTGTTTTATTATATTTGTAAATGATCGATGAAACCAAGACTAAAGTTCCTGTTGGAATCACATGCATCACAAAACCCACCCATCCGCTTTGGGCGCTTACCGTTAAGGCCTGGATCAGCGCTGTTATGACAGTAATGATTAAACCTGCAATCGGGCCGTAAACAAATCCGCCGATCAAAATGGGTACTTCAGCGGGATCATATTCGAGCCATGGCGCTGCAGGAATGATCGGGAAATGGATGAGCAGTACCAGCACCAGCGATAAAGCGGCCAGGATGGCCATGGTACATAATTTCCTTACCTCAAATTTCATAAAAACAACACTCCTTCTTGGGCTTTTGCCCGTTTAATTGTTTTTACAATACAATCCGAGGCTTGAAGAATTAAAAAAGTTCCCAAAGCATGCTCAGGGAACTGATTTTTTCTATAAATCTTCTTCCATCCAGACTATACTGTCGGCTCCGGGATCTCACCGGATCATGCTGGAAACAGCTCGCGGGCTCGTGGCTTCACACATCACCGCCGGTAGGGACTTTCACCCTGCCCTGAAGATTGTACTGTATTAAATTCGAATCAATTATAATTTATACCTATATCCTTGTCAATATGAATAGTAACCATAAAAATTGCTGTCTAATACACCTTCAATGCAAAAGCAGGGCAGCAGGATGAACAGTACCCGCACAATACGCATTTATCGTAATCTACCGATATCTTGCCGTTCTCTAATGAGAGGGCTTTCTGTCTGCACCGCTCAACACACGTACCACACTTCTCACACCAGTAATCGACATGAAGCCTTTTCTTATTCACAGGCTGATAGTTCCGGATCTTTTCATTCGCATGCTCCAGATCATTAAAAAGCTCCACGTTCATGCGGACCTCGTCGATGCTTTGCATCCCGACGGCAATTGAATGCAGATACGGTATCGACGCAACAAACTCCAGGCATTCCCTGAAGGAATGCAAAAGATTCCCGCCTCCGAAGGGTTTCATTCCGTAAATCGCTTTTCCGTTTTCATAGGCTTCTTTTATAGCCGACAGCATTTCTTCCATGGTCCCGTCACAAATCCCTAACCCGCTGAAATTGGTAACAGGGTGAATAATATCGATTTCTGGGATTTTTGCCGCTGCTTTGACTGCGGCGATATGATGGGTGGAAAGCCCCACAGCTTTGATCACTCCCTGGCTTTTAAGCTCAAGGTAGTATTCCAGGGCCTCACGGTGCCCTCTTATGGTATGTTCGCTTTCCTGCTCATGCATAAGGAAGCAGTCAATACTGTCCAGTCCAAGTTCCGTTAATGCCCTGTCAACCGTTTTTTTTGCCCCTTCCCTGTCATAGGCGTATGATTTTGTTGATATGACCGGCCTGAACCCGGTTATATCCATGGCTCTCTTAATATGCCGGTAAGTATCGTACAAGTCGGCGGTATCAATAAAGTTGACGCCAAGCCGTAAGGCTTCGGCAATAACTTCTCCTCCCTCCTCAACGCTCATATCCTTTTGTAAAGGGCCAATTACCAACCCTCCGAAACAAAGTCTCGAAACCATAAGGCCTGTATGTCCCAGTTCCCTGTATTCCATAGTTCATCTCCTGATGTTTTAAGTTACTTAAAGTTAAGAATGACAATGGGGATTAAAAAAGCGCCCATCGGGCGCCTGATATATTGTCTATTCATCTCTCAAATAGAACCGTACGATCTCTTCCAGCAGCTCATCCCTCTCAATTTTCCTTATAAGGATCCTGGCATTCTTATGGCTGGTTATATATGTAGGATCGCCTGACAAAATATAACCCACAATTTGACTTATAGGATTATACCCCTTTTCCTGCAAAGCCTCGTAAACAGCAAACATAATCTCACGGGCCTGATCTGATTTATCCTTATTAAAATCAAATTTCATCGTACCTGAATTCATAACGCACCCGCTTCCTATTCGAACATCATCCGAATTTTAGGTATATTCTAATATTAATATATACCACCTTTTAAATCAAGTTATATAATCAAACCGTAATATAAGATGCTGTTCCTCTCATGCGTTCCCCCTCGATCGAATCAAGGCGTACACGGATTATTTCCCCGGATTTGATATTATCCATCTTGACTGCAACGGGGATATAGTTTGGTGTCAAACCTTCCATGTCACCGGGGCTGCCTTCGATTTCCTGCTCCAGGATAATGTCGGCCTGGCGCCCAAGGAACTGCTCGAACACGTTATTCCTCATTTGACGGGCCAGTTGGATAAGCTGTTTGCTTCGCTTTTCCTTTATGCCAGGCTGGACCTGGTCAGGAAACTTTGCGGCAGCAGTGCCTTTTCGGGGCGAATATTTAAATACATGTATCCATAAAAAGCCTATTTCCTTGCAGAACTCGTAGGAACGGGCAAATTCTTCATCGGTTTCCCCGGGAAATCCCACCATCACATCAGTGGTAAAGGTTACATCGGGTATCCTTTCCCGTATCAGTTCAACTATTTCCCTGTAATCCTCCGGTGTATATTTCCGGTTCATCCTTTTCAGAGTTTCTTCGCAGCCGCTTTGCAATGAAATATGAAAATGCGGGCACAGTTTGGGCAGATCCTTGATCTCATCGATAAATCCATGGGTAAGGTGCATCGGTTCCAGCGAACCTAAACGTATCCTTTCGATTCCCTCAATATCGTGTATGGCTTTTATCAGACCGGACAAATCCACATTATTCTTTGTGTCGTTATAAGAGGTAAGATGTATACCGGTCAGTACTATTTCCTTAAAACCGTTCGATGCAAAACTTCTCGTCTCTTTGATCACATCATTTATATCCCTGCTTCGTACAGGACCCCTGGCATAGGGTATTATGCAATAGGAGCAGAACTGGTCACAGCCGTCCTGTACCTTTAAGAAAGCCCTGGTATGGCCGACATAGGTCTCAACAGGCAGTTCCTCATATTCCAGAAGGGTCTTTCTTTCATTCACATACTGCTTTATATCATTCTTCTCCGTATTCTCCACCAGCTCCACGATCCGATGCTTCATATTATTTCCCAAAACAAGGTTAACTCCTTCAATTTTTGATATTTCTTCGGGAGAAACCTGCGCAAAGCATCCCACCACCGCTATAATGGCATCCGGGTTCAGGGAATGGGCTCTTCTTATCATCTGCCTGGATTTCTTATCTCCCATTCCTGTTACGGTACATGTATTTATTACATAAACATCAGCATGTTCACTGGCTTCAACTATCTCATAACCGGCTTTCTTAAAAAGCATTTTCATTCCTTCGGTCTCGGCTATATTAACTTTACATCCCAAAGTAATAAATGCGGCTTTTTTTACTTGTTCCATTTGTAACACTTCCCAATGTCTGTTATATTATTTTTAACAATACTGTAATTTGCTATAGCTTCACTTAAATTTATGGTATAATTTATTACACAATAAAAAATTCATTTAAGGACGGTGCAATAAATATATGAAAACATTCAATATCCTGCTAAAATCCATAAACGATGTTAAAGATTTCGTTAACATCGTCAATAAATATGATTTCGACGTTGACCTTTCATCCGGACGGTATATCGTTGACGCAAAATCAATTATGGGTATTTTCAGCCTCGATCTTTCAAAGCCGATCAAGATGGAGGTTCACAGCGATAACCCTGATAGTTTCATAAATGAGATAAAAAGCATTATCGTTGACTGATCCAGCCATGCCATTTTCCCATATATTCCGACTTTCACAAAAGCCCTAAACATCAACCGGGCTTTTTTGTGTTGCAAATTCCCGTCCGGCTGTTTGATCGAAATTATATCCTTGGTATTATTAAGGCTATAATTATACCACATATTTTTTAAAGCATCCAAGGGATAAAGGGGCTATATTTTGCCGTTTCATTAATTTATGCATACATTCCACTATTTGACATGATTACATATAATATGATATTATTCTATCAACAAATATCTATAATTTGAGGGATTTTCTCCCAATACAGGTGGAATATGAAGAAAGCAACGGTTATCCTTATGATGCTTTTTACAGCAATTTCTCCGCTTTTCAGGGGACTTTTTTTTAGCCTGGAAGCATCAGCGTTTTTGGCAGTACTGGCATTGCTGTCATTTATCTATTTCATGACCAAGCTTACCAGGAAAGAGGATATATTCTATAACAAATGGCTCCTGATTTTCGGCGGGTTACTGATCCTGGCATATGGTCTGGCATTTATTAATTCGGTCAACCCGCGGTATAATTTTGAAGTTCTTGTCCATGTTACCGGATACCTCATTTTCGCAATCGTCCTGTACGATTATTACCAGGATAAAAAAAGAGAATTCAGTGTCGCTTTAATGGCTCCTATGGTAATAAGCGCTTTTGTCAATGCTTCAACAGGCCTTATGGCTATTACCGGAGCCTTCAAATTTTTAAACGATACTTTAAATAACGGGCGAATAGGTGGAACATTCCAGTATGCAAACATCGCGGCTGTTTACTATATGATGGCCGTTATTTTTTCCCTTACACTGATGTATCTTACTGACAAGCCCATTTACAGGGTGCTTTTATCAGGCATCAATACCGTCATACTCCTTGCCATGCTCCTCACAAGGTCGCGGGGCGGATATATAGTGGGTTTTTCAGCGGTTCTACTGTTTTTTATGATCCAGGCCAAAGGTTACCGGTTAAAAACCTTCGGTTTATTCCTCTGCTCGTCCGTTCCGGCATTCCTGCTGATGAAGGAAGTCTCAAACCAGACTGCATCCCAGGATGCGAAAACAATGGCTTGTCTTTTAATAATATCTTTCATGGCAGTCGTTTTTTTAGCCGCTGTATATGAATGCATGATTTTTTGTATAACAAGAGTAAAGAAAAAACTTCGCCCTCCTGTAATATTAAGCAGGATAATTCAATTCACGGCCATTTGCCTGGTAATCGCTTCCGTATTTCTTTTATGGGACAGAATAATCGTATTAATCCCCGGCAATATCACAAATCGGTTTGCCAAGCTGGACATGTCCGAACCAAGCGTATATAGGCGCATAGAATATTATAAAGACGCTCTCAAACTGATTTCAAAGAATTGGCTGCTCGGTGTGGGAGGAGGAGGCTGGGAAGTCCTGAATTATGGTGTCCAGGAAACCTATTATGTCAGCAGAACAGTACATAATCATTATCTGGAGGTCTTTGTTGACGCAGGCATTTTAGGATTCATCGCCTTTACATCAGCAATCATCCTGGCTGTTTTCTATTTCATCCGGGAAATTTATAAAGCGGAAAATTTGCAGAAAAGGATCATCCTTGCCGGTCTTTTTTCAGGATTTCTGGCCCTTGCAGCCCACGCAACCTTTGATTTTGACTTATCCTTCGTATCAATGACTCTTTTGCTTTGGGTCATGATCGTATTGGCAGCCCCCGGCACAAACAACAGGATAAAACTAAAGAGCAGATGGGCAGCTCCGCTTTTATCAGTAACTGCCGCTGTTCTGATACTGGTCAACACCATTATTTCACTGGCAGCCTTCAACGCTAAAAAGGGACTGAACCTTACATTAAAGTATGAGCCCTATAAAGCATTGACCTGTTATGAAGAGGCTGTTCGCCTTGACCCATATAACTACAAATATTCGTATGAGATCAGTAAATTGTGCCGTTTATTCGGAGAAGCCAGCAAAATAAAGGAGAACAAAGAAGCCTGGTATGAAGCGGCCTTAAGCATGGCCGAAAGAAGTATTTCCCAAAACCCGTATCTGCCTGAAAGCAACAGATTGCTGACAGATTTGTACAATGACATGGATATGCCTCTCAAGGCGCTGGAATCTGCCGAGAAGCTTGTATCATACCAACCTTATTACGATTTGAACTATGAGATCTTGGCAAGAAGCTACCTGAAAGCGGCAAAGTATTACAGTGATAATAATGATTATGAGACAGCGAATGAACTGTTGAAAAAATGCATTGATCTGGAACCGCCTGTTAAAGCGAAGCTGAAAGATTATAAAGAGGAAGCATCATTGTTATTAACCACTAATCTTAATAACAGAAATAACAGAAGTTAGATATTTTTGTAATTTCCTTGATTGAAAATAAATGTAAATCCATATATAATTAGGTTATAATGGTCGTATAAGTATATAAAGGAGGGAGAAAAATGAAAAGAGCATTATTCCTGTCCTTGATCCTATTGTTTTCATTTTTGGTTACAACAATGGTTTTTGCAGCCACTGATAATATAGAAGATCCGTTGGCGCCCTTAAGCACGGAATCTGTTACCGGTATAAATTATAATGAATTTGACGAACCAGATATACCGCAATCACCTCCGGATGAGGAAATCCTGTATAAATTGCCCCAGACCGGCGGCATCCCGGCAGAAACTTTCTATATTGCCGGTGGTATATGTATTTTGTCGGCAATACTGCTATTGACAAGAAAAAGTAAATCAACGGTCAGCAACGATCATATAGTTAAAAGTATCAACAAGAAACCCTGAGGATAATCAGGGTTTTTTACTCACTTTATTTAAAAGTTTGCATCACTTTACTCATCGACAGCCCTACCCGTTTTTTTCACCAAGCAGCTGCAAGGGCTCATACCTGAGATTTAATGCAATACTTATGAGGGCATAAACCAAGGTTACGGGAATGACCGAGGCAGAAACCAGGGCGCCCCGCCAGATACCTTCCATCGAGACAGACATCTTCACATTTTTGTCGGCCGTGGCACTCCAGTTGCTGAAGGACATATCGAAGGATTCATGACTGTCCAGCGGCCTTTGCACGGCCATGTAATCGGTCAGTTCATAGCCTGCCAGGCTGCCGAAGGCATAGGCAGCGACGACCACAAGCATGAGTCCTGCCAGCAGCGATACTGCGCAGAGCCTTTTGTTCATGCCAAGGGATCTTTCAATTGCGGTTCGTTTTCTTTGCTTGCTGATAAAAAGATGGCAGAAAAGTACGATAACCAGGAGCGTCGCAGCTAATCCCACGGCAAACAGTATTACCGCCGTCTTCATCATGGCTTCCAGTCCCGCCTTTATTCTCGAATATCCATTGTCATAGAAGACGATTTTTAAATCAGATATCCCAAGAGCCTCCCATTTTGACAGGTATTGCGATATATGCCCGTTGGGAATCTGGAAAGATGTGTTGTATCCCTTCATGGGCCCCATGCCGATGATATTGTTTTCATCACTGTTTTTGACAGATTTCCGGGGAATCACCACGGTATTGTGCCCCATTTGATAGTCTGACGAAGAGAATGGTTTCGGAGCGTCAAAGATCCCCACGATACGGTATACGCTGTCTTCAAACGCAGGATATCCTTCACCCCTGGCGATCACCAGTTCAGAAATCATATTACTATATGGAATTGGGTTAAAAAAAGCCCGCCCCGACGAAACTGTGTAGTCAGCATAATACAGGGGCAAACGCAGCTCGTCCCCCACCTTCAGGCGGTTGTTCGCCGCAAAGGTCCTGTCAACCAGGCATACCTTCTCACCACTTGTATATTCTTCAACGCTGATGTCACGCCCTTCGACTATATATGCGTCGCCGCTATGGAAAGCTAACAGGAGCTTTGTGCCGTTAACCGGAATAACCGGTATGGCGTGTTTCATCCTGTTCAACCCTTCTATCACGGCCAGCCACCGTTTGCCCCTGGGGGTATCGTAAAAATCTTCGGTCACCTCATCCCAGGGCTCGGATACCGGGAGGGCATCAGGAATACGTTCGCCGTCTTTTGTATACTGGTGCGATTGGGTGACAATATTAGGGATATAGCTGAATTCATCATAACCCTCGACTTCAGGCCCCGGCATCAGGCAAGCGATATAAGTCTTTCCTTTATGCAATTGCCAGGGCGTGTCATATATAAAATGGTCCAGGACTATCTCTCCATCATCATCCTCCAAATTACCGAACAGCACTTTCCTTACCTTTACTGGTATGGGATCGGTGGTTATGCCGTCTTCCAAAGGCTCAAACTCGATTATTTGGTTCGCTTTATCAAACAGTTTTTCGTCTTCCGGGTCAGTGCTGATGACATAATCGGGATGGCTTGCGATATATAAAGGTCTCAGCTCAGGCTTGACGATATAGTCTGCCCCCTCGAAATCCAGCGCCGATGCCGGGATCAATTCACCATAAATTATGGAGGCCCCGATACCTATGGATCCATACCTGGTTTCTTTAAACGTCGCCGGTCCATCTCCCACCGATACGGGTTTTTGTTCCACCGTGCCTATCGTTGTGAAACTGTTTTCGATCAGATCGATATTATTCCTGGCTATGAACCATAGGTTATAACCCAGCAGAAAAAATGCGACAGCCAGCGCCAGCAGCGCAAAGAAGAAGAAAGTTTTCACCGGTGTGCGCATAAGCTGTATTATGCTGTTTGAAACCACCATTGCCGTTTTCCTCCTTTATGCGCATTCACATTCGAGGACGCCGTCGTTCATGATATAGATCCTGTCGGCCTGCGCGGCTACACCATGGTTGTGGGTGACGACCACTACCGTATAGCCGTGCTCATGGGCAAGGGCCTTTAGCAGGTTCACTACGATCCTTTCATTGGCTGTATCCAGGTTCCCGGTCGGTTCATCGGCCAGCAGGATTTTGCCGCCGGCGGCCAGGGCACGCGCGATTGCTACGCGTTGCTGCTCTCCTCCGCTTAACATTTGCGGGAACTTGTTATGCTTTGTTTCATCAAGCCCGACTTCGGCCAGCAACTCTTTTGCTTTTATGCGGGCATCGCGCCTTTTTGCCCCCTGAAGTTCCATAGGGTACATGACGTTTTCCAATACAGTAAGGAGCGGGAACAGGTTAAAGGATTGGTAGATAACCGATGCATCATACTTCCTGTATCGATTCCGGTCGATTTCGGCCAGTGATTTTCCTTCGAACCGGATCTCACCCGATGTCGGGGTATCCAGGCCGGCCAAAAGGGAAAGGAAGGTGCTTTTTCCGCTCCCGGAACGCCCCATTATGGCATAGAACTTTCCCTTTTCGAAGGAACAGGTGACGTCTTTCAGGGCGTCAACCTTCTGGTATCTGCTCACATAGGAGTAGCTTACATGATCAGCTGAAAGAACGGCTTCCATAATACTACCTCACGATTCATTCTTTATGAGCCCGGTCATGGTATTGAAGCGGCTCACCCTGAAGGTGGCCGTAATAATACCTATCATCAGGCTGGCAAAAAACAGCATGGAATATAAGAGGGTATTAATACCAAGCCCGGTCCATGGGGCTGCAAACACGTTTCCAAGCAGGCACCCCATAAAGCCCAGGATGGAATATTCAATTATCATGGCGGCCATGCAAGCGGCGGGGCCGGTTCCAAGTGATCTCATGATCGCGATGTCAATACGCCTGTCCTGGATAAGAAGGTATGCAGCGGTATATCCCACCAACGCGATGATCACGAACATTATTGGGGCAAACGTATACAATATTTTCAGGGTATCCTTCACACGACCGACCGATAAAATGAAAATCTCATCGTATACGATAAGGCAATCTCCCATGCTCGACTCGCTGCCCGTAGGGCTTACACTGTGAAGGTATTTCTTCATCTCAGCTTTGAAATCGTTAAGCCTCAGCGGATCGTTCACGGTAAAGGATGCGGAATCCAAGTGAAATTCGCTGCCTGCCAGGGCATGTTTTTCCTCAGCCCATCCAAGAGGACATAAGATGTCAATGTACGTAAACTCATTATCGCTGCTGGCCATGGAAATGCTTCCGATTATCCGCAGGCTGCAATCGGCCAGCCATTCATAGTCGTATGTAAATCCATATGGGTCGTATTTGCGCTTATACAGCTTGATATCGATGTTATCGCCCACCGAAAGGTTATTTCGGGCCAAAAATGTCTCTCCTGCAAGGCAGACGGGTTTATTGCCCTGCAGAAAATCCATATCTGTTCCATCTTCCAGTATAATATTCCTGTCCTCATAATCCGGTATGGCCTTTTCATCGTTTGCGCACAGGACCATCGCTATATCCTTGTTGTCGTCCGGATCGCCAGAAGACAGTACCGCGGCCATCCGGGTTGTATAAAGCGGATCCTTGACGAATCCCGTGCTTTCAATACTGTCGATCAGATCCTTTGGTATGAACAGGCCTCTTTCCTTTGACCCTTTGCCATTCACGATGCGGGCTTTTACCGGAAGTTCGCGGGAAAACATCAGCAGCTGTTCCTGGTTGGATTTGATGCTGTTAAGATAGATCAGTACGAATACGGCTGCCACTGCGCATACCAGCGCCATCAGCGCGCTTTTGTTCCTTCTGCGCCATAAGTTCAGAATTGCAGTTTTCAGACAGAACATCGCTGTTAGTGCTACTCTAAAATTGTACCATATACCGGCAAAAAATTAGGCCACCTT
>ERZ773359.890-NODE-890-length-42916-cov-9.618441_pt1 | contig 42916 bp, 37 predicted proteins | sample MGYA00374955_ERZ773359 | MGnify/ENA primary metagenome ERZ773359 (study PRJEB29098, sample SAMN04486028) | biogas fermenter metagenome | study: EMG produced TPA metagenomics assembly of the Biogas fermentation microbial communities from Germany - Plant 4 DNA1...
CCTCCCTCTATGATCTTCATTTTTCTCTTAAAATCTCACTTATTCACAATATATCATTTATTAGAAATGAGTCCTCCAACAAACTTATCTTAATAATGGTGACTCTTTTTGATACTTTTCATGATTGTTGAACGTTTTAACGCTTTTATGTACGTAATAGTGAACGATTTATCACATCTTAGCGGGTTCGGGTTCATTATAGCACTCTTTTTATATGAATACAAGTCTTTTTGTGTCGAAACGCTCATGTTTTGATCTTCTTTTTAATCTTTCTCTCTTAATTGCTTGACAAACGTTCAATATGAACGTATAATTAAGGTGACAATATTCAGTTTTCGTAACTCAGTTCTATATAATAAGCGAGAATAAGCAAATTATATATATTTTTTTAAGGAGACTTGCGATGAGAAACAGTTATGCTTTTATTAAAACCCGCCGTAATAAGATCTATAAACTCCTAAAGCAACACGGCTCGATCAAGGTTAAAGACCTAGCCGAGCAATTAAACACCTCCCCTTTAACAATTAGACGTGATTTAGAACATTTAGAAGAGCAAGGTCTCATCGAGCGTTTTTATGGAGGGGCAACTTTACGCGAGAATCCGATCCAAACAAATTCTTTGGGTCTGGATCTGGACGACGATGTTATCCGCTACAAACAGGCCATTGCCAAGCGCGCCGTTGAGTTTATCGTTGACGGTGATACCGTTTTTATCAATAGTAGCTCCACTGCGCTATTGATGCTCAATTATATCACCGCTAAAAACGTCACGATCATTACCAACAACGGAAGAACAATTCTCAGCGATGCTAAAAAAGACGTTTCCGTAGTTTTACTTGGCGGCGAACTACAAATTTCTAAAAAATCCATGGTTGGCGAATTTGCCTTGAATAATTTATCGCGGGTAAATGCGACCAAAGCCTTTTTGGGTTGTAGTGGTCTTACCGCAGAAGAAGGTTTTACCACAGCTAATATGCACGAAGTTGCCATCAATCAATTAATGCTAAGTCGTGTCACTGGTGAACGTTTTATCCTGGCCGATCACACCAAAATCGGCAAGAAACATAGCTTTGTTTCCGGTTCCCCTGAACAGATCTCCTGTGTGATCACGGACACCGAAGCGAACAAGACAGTCTTAGACTCATTAGCGCGGCGTGGCGTCAAGATTATTCAAGTCCCACCCCTACAGCATGATGAATAAAACATTCAAGCCACGGTTAGAAACCATGATTAGAAATATGCTATTTAAAACCAATTAAAGAACCCGGCGTCATTTCAACGCCGGGTTCATTTTATGTTGATTTGCCCTCTACATTTGTTTCCTTTAATAAAGGATCGATGACAGCATTGTGCCAAAATATGGTTTGGCGCTACTCAGAACCGGTTTTCCCCTTGTCCTTTCAGAAAATTGGTAGTATAATTGCTCTAATAAATCTTCATCGGAAGCGAGGTCTTGTATACAATGAATGAACGGGTTTACAATTTCTATCCCGGCCCGGCTACTCTTCCGCTCCCGGTTCTAGAGGCAGCACGGGAAGAGTTACTTGCTTTTCAATCCTCCGGGATGTCGGTTATGGAGATCAGCCATCGTTCGAAACAGTATGAAGGGCTGCAGAACGAAACGGCCGACCGCCTGAAACGCCTTCTCAAGATCGGCGACAACTATAAAGTCCTCTTTTTACAAGGCGGGGCGAGCATGCAGTTTGACATGGTCCCCATGAACTTTCTTACCCCGGAAAAAACCGCTGACTACCTGGTAACCGGTAGTTTTGCCCAAAAGGCGGCGGCCGAAGGGAAGTACTTCGGACAGGTACATACGGCGGTTGATACTAAAGAAGAAAATTTCCGGCGTATTCCGGACCCGGCGGAGCTTAAATTCTCCCCCAACCCGGTTTATGTCCACATCACTAGCAATAATACGATCTACGGTACCCAGTGGCAAACCTTCCCCGACTGCGGAGATGTTCCCCTGGTAGCCGATATGTCCAGTGATATTCTTTCCCGTCCCTTCGACGCTAAACCCTTCGGTCTGATCTATGCCGGCGCCCAGAAGAACCTTGGTCCAGCCGGAGTAACCATCGTCATTATCCGCGAGGATCTGCTGGCCAAGGCCAATCCGAACCTGCCGGTGATGTACCGCTATGAAACCTTTGCCAAAAACAACTCGCTCTATAACACCCCGCCCACCTTCTCCATTTATATGGTCTCGCTCGTACTGAAATGGCTGGAGGACCAGGGTGGTGTTGAGGCTATTTATAAACACAACCAAGAAAAAGCCGCTTTAATCTACGACGCTATTGACCAAAGCAGCGGATTCTACCAAGGCCACGCCGAAAAGAACAGCCGGTCGCTGATGAATGTCACCTTCCGTCTCCCCAGTACCGAGTTGGAAGAGAAATTCGTCCGCGAAGCCACCGACCAAGGTCTGGTCGGCCTTAAAGGCCACCGTTCCGTCGGCGGTCTCCGCGCTTCCATCTATAACGCTATGAGCTACGAAGGCTGTAAAGCCCTGGCCGACTTCATGAAGGATTTTCTGGCCAAGAACGGATAAACAATCCCATAAAAGATTAAGAAGGTATAAAACCCGGTTCCTCAGAAGAGAAACCGGGTTTTAATTTTAATATTTCTATTTCTATCTCGATTAAGTAGATCCGTTAGCCAGTAGATTTTTACATATATTTTTTTAGTATATTAAGGAAGCATCATCGAAATACACGGTACCACTAGTATCTTCTAAGTAAAGAAAGTACACGTTTATAGTTTCAATACCCGGCCGCACCTTTTGATCCAATTCAACGGTATATTTGGTCCAGTCTTTTGTCCCTTTTATCGGAATCGTACCTTGTGATGTCACAAATTGACTAAATTGAATTTGTCCATTAACCTCAGGGCCATCACACCGTAAAGCAATTGCCACTCCGGGGCCCTCCAAATTCTCCGTCTTAATATTAACCGTTAACTTGATTTTTTTCCCGACCGGAATATTTTTCTTTACCACCTGGTGTATACAGAGGAAAACGTCTTTATCCGTTTCTGTCTCTATCTTTATGCATTTATTCCCGTCATTCCCATCGACAGGTACCCAACTTATATCTTCAATTAGCGCGCCTTCTTTGAATACATTACCATATTCCATTTTATTATCTATTATTTCAAAATATTGCCCCCATCTTGTCCAGCCCAGGGGAAATTCGCCATCTGGGTCTCCTATTTCCATATCCCCATTCACCAATATATTCACTCCCTTATAAACATACGGCTGGGATTTCTTTTTACCACAACCGCCCAACAAGGAAACCAACATTAGAAAGACAAGGAGACCCATTAGCATTCTTTTCAACCTGTTCAACCTCTTCTCACTCCTCCATATTTAATTATTTGCTATAATTATAATACTTTCTTTGTAATATTACAAATATTCCTTTATAAAGCATAAATTGCTAATAACAGAACCCGGCTTAGAAACCGGGTCGTTTTACCAATCGTTTCTTCCATAACCATCTTTTCCATAGAACATGATATAATAGCAATGTTATGCCATAAATACAAAAGCCAATGGCCCTATCACGATCAAAACAATTGATTTGAAACGGAGGATCTTAATGAACATTCGCCACAACTATAACCATACGTTGCTAGCAAGTTATACGGGTTTTGTCACCCAAGCCATCATTAATAACTTTGCACCCCTTCTGTTTTTAACTTTTCAAAGGCTCTACCAAATTCCATTAGAAAAAATCACGTTTTTGGTCACCGCTAATTTTGGGGTTCAGCTTGTCGTGGACATGCTTTCAGCCCTGTTTGTGGACCGGATTGGCTACCGGATCTCGATTGTGGCCGCCCACATTTTCTCCGCCGTTGGACTGGTTGGCCTCGGCGTCTTTCCCCAATGGTTTTCCCAACCCTATTACGGTTTATTGGCCGCTGTCGCCTGCTATGCCATTGGCGGTGGTTTAATTGAAGTCTTAGTCAGCCCGATTGTCGAAGCTTGTCCCACGGAAAAGAAGTCGGCAAATATGAGTCTCCTCCATTCGTTCTACTGTTGGGGCTCGGTCTTTGTTGTTCTTGCTTCCACATTATTCTTCTTCTTGAGCGGCATCGAAAACTGGCGGGTCCTGGCCGTCCTTTGGGCTATTATCCCGCTTTTAAATGCCCTTTACTTTACCCAAGTGCCCATTAATCGTCTGGTCGATCAGGAAAACAGCTTGTCCCTTGGTAATTTGTTTAGCTTGCGAATGTTCTGGCTCTTTCTCTTACTGATGGTCTGCGCGGGCGCGTCGGAACAGGCGATGAGCCAGTGGGCCTCTGCCTTCGCCGAAAGCGGGTTAGGTGTCTCGAAAGCCGTGGGGGACCTGGCTGGTCCTTGCTTCTTTGCGGTGTTAATGGGCTTATCCCGTGTCTTCTACGCGAAAAAGAGTGAAAATATTACCCTGACCAACTTCATGATCGGCAGCGGTCTACTTTGCCTGGTCAGCTACCTGCTGGCCGCCTATTCACCCTTCCCCCTCCTCAGTCTACTCGGATGTGCCCTGTGCGGTCTGGCGGTTGGCATCTTTTGGCCTGGGACGTTAAGCCTCGCCGCCCAAAACTGTCCACGGGGCGGCAGCGCCATGTTTGCCTTGCTTGCTCTGGCAGGTGATGTGGGTTGCGTCGCGGGACCAACACTGGTTGGTCTGGTAGCCGGTGCCGCTGGTGACAACCTTAAAACTGGACTGTTTGCAGCCATTCTCTTTCCCCTCCTCTTGCTCAGCGGCCTTGTCCGCGCAAAGCGAACAGCTATTCGTTAAGCCTTTCCCTTGCACGGTATCCCCGGCGTAGAGGGAGGAAGAAAGGATTTTCCGTGTTGGTACGGAATTTCCGGGTTAGATATGGGCATTCAAAAGGAGAGAGTAAAGATTGATTACCCTGAAAGGGCAGTACAATTCAGCAAACATTATGATCGACGAGATCGATGATACTACCCGTCAGCAGATTCAGAGAATGTTGGATCACCCTGCCTTCGCCAATACCTATATTGCGATTATGCCCGACTGTCACGCGGGGAAAGGTGCCGTCATCGGTTTTACGATGAAGATGAACGACTATATCATCCCCAACATCGTCGGTGTCGATATCGGGTGCGGGGTTTTGGCCGCCCGTTTTGGGGTCGATGATCTTGATCTACCCGCTTTCGACAGGTTTATCAAGAAAAATATTCCCGCCGGGTTTTCCATCCACCGCGAAGCCAAAGTTAAAGACGATCCGAGCCTTCGCCACTGGACAGAGGTGATCGGTATGGATTACGCCAAAGCGCTCCGGAGTATTGGCACACTGGGCGGAGGAAACCATTTCATTGAAGCCGGAAAAGATACAAAGGGAAACACCTGGGTGACGATCCATTCGGGAAGTCGCAATTTCGGTCTCCGTATTGCCAACTATTTTCAACGCAAAGCCCGGCAAAACATGGCGCGAAAAACCACCGGCAACCAGGAGAAAGACCTGGAATTCCTCGTGGTCGAGAGCCCGGACGGCCAGGATTATCTCCGCGCCGCCCGGTTCGCCCAAAACTATGCTTCGTTAAATCGCCAAGTTATGCTCAAGGAGATCACCCGCTTTTTTGGTCGTGCACCCGTCGAAACCATCGAATCGGTTCACAATTTCATCGGTGACGACAACATTATCCGTAAAGGAGCAACACCCGCCCGGAAAGGTGAGAGGGTCATTATCCCCTTCAATATGCGCGACGGTCTCGCCCTCTGTACCGGTAAAGGTTCAGCCCAGTACAATTTTTCTGCCCCCCACGGTGCAGGGCGGATCCTATCCCGGACCAAGGCCAAGCAGGTGCTTTCCGCAAGCGACTTTGCGCAGGGCATGAAAAAAGCCGGGGTCTACACCACCACCGCCAACCGGGATACCCTCGACGAAGCACCTGGGGCGTATAAAGATAAAGAGCTGATCATCCAGAACATCAGAGAAACGGTGGAGATTAATGACTTCGTAAAACCGATATACAATTTCAAGGCTGGTAAAGAATGATTTTTGGAAAAACCCCTTGACAAAAGCTTAATTTCGAGGTATCCTAATGATTGTCACCAAGACGTGGGGGTGTAGCTCAGTTGGGAGAGCGCTTGAATGGCATTCAAGAGGCCAGGGGTTCGACTCCCCTCATCTCCACCAAATTTTAAAACAAAGCCCTGCAGAAGCAGGGTTTTTTTGTATAGTTCGCCTTAAAATAATGACACATTATGGTTAAGGTTTTTAGTTAATTAGAGGAATTAATGGTTAATTGTTGAATATTTCCTAATTAGTTGTAACAATAAATAAAACATATTTGGTCTGGTTATCCAGATTAATTCCCTTATCAAAAGTAAGCAACACGGATGAGGGGTTTAAAGTAAAGAGGACCCTCAGTCTAAAAGTGAACAAGCCAAGGAGGAAGATTACAGTGCAACAAAAACGTCTCCTTTCAATGATCCTTACCCTACTCTGCTTCGTTTTTGCCTTATCGCTTCCGACTTATGCCCAAAAGACATTTTCCGTCGCCATCCTCCCTTTTGAAGCTGCTGGCAATCTGCAGTTAAGTTGGGGTCAGCGCGAGGAACTCCTTGATGGTATTACCCAAATGATCACCGATCGTTTAGCCAACTACCCTGATTTGGTTTTGATTGAAAGAAACCGCGTCAAGGATATAATCACCGAACAACGTTTTCAACATTCCGGAGCGGTCGATCTTAGTTCGGCCGTGCAAATAGGAAGGTTATTGGGCGTTGATATCTTGCTGTTAGGGAGCCTGAATGAGTTTTCGCTCACAGGCAGAAGCGGAGTGGGGTTTGGACCGTTACAATTAAGTGGAACCACAGCGCGAACTGTTTTGTCCGCGCGCCTGGTTGGGGTGGAAAAAGGACAAATTTTAGGCTCAATCGAGGCCGAAGGGAAAGAAACCGGCTTTGATATTACTATTGATCGTTTAAAAGGCCTTACTTTTGGGAGTAAACAATTTGAAGAATCGATTATCGGCAAAGCTTTATCAGCAGCAATCGAGGACTTCACCACCCAATTTGAAAAGTCGTTAAACAAGGCCAAAGCGCGGCTGGTAACGGGCGGGGATTTAAAAGGAGAAGTTATTGCGATCACCGGCAATTACATAATTGTCAACTTGGGTTCGCAAGACGGAATCACCCCAACAACAAAGTTTTCTGTCTTTCGTCTAGAAAAAATTGCCGGGTTACAAGAACCGGTCCGGCTCCCGAATGGCACTTTGCAGGTGGTAAGTGTCGATGAAAAGGCCGCTGTTACGCAGGTTCTAACGAGTGTGAGTGGTTTAACGGTCCAAGTTGGCGATGTGGTAGAAGTAGAACGGTAACCCTTTCCACCAACTTTCGGCTGCGCAAAGCAGACCAAGTATGATAATATAGAGCTAAACATTGCAATTTCTAACCGAAACGGAGAAGTGATTTTTTTGTGGACTTTCCTTGCCGAGCACACCTTCTTCCATAATAGTATCTTAGATTATTTACTTTCGCTAATCATCTTTGTGGTTGGCTCCTGGGTCCTGCGATTGATCAAGAAATTCTTACTGTCGAGATTGGGCCGCTGGGCGGCGCGAAGAAAAAAAGAGTTGATTTCTTTCCTAGTTAACTGCGGAGAACAGAACCTTTTGCCCCTGATCTACTTGGGCGTTTTCTACCTGAGCGTTAATCGCCTAACCCTTTCGCCGCTCTGGAATAGAATCATTAATAGTCTTTGCCTCTCTTTATTGGTGTTTTTCGGGGTCCGTTTTCTGCTCTCTTTGCTCAATCGCGGCCTGGATTACTATTTCCTCAAGCACGAAACCGATGCAACTAAACGATACGCTTTCCAGATCGTCACCAAATTTTTCACCGTATTGGTGTGGCTATTAGCTTTTATCGTTTTCCTTGACAACTTAGGAGTCGAGATCTCCGCTCTAGTCGCTGGGCTTGGGATCGGTGGTATTGCGGTCGCCCTTGCTGCCCAAGTCCTCCTCGGTGATTTATTCAGTTACTTTACCATCTATTTTGACCGCCCTTTCGAAGTTGGTGACTTTATCATCATTGATAGCTTCTCTGGAACCGTCGAGAATATCGGGTTAAAAACCACCCGTCTGCGCAGCCTAACCGGGGAAGAAGTGGTGTTTTCGAATACGGACTTAACAAGCTCCCGCCTGCGTAATTACAAAACAATGAAACGACGGCGTATCTCCTTTACCATAGGCGTGAGCTATCAAACCGATGCCGCGCTTGTCAAAGAGATTCCCCAAATTCTCGCCGATATTGTCAATAGCCTTCCCGATACCGAACTTAACCGTTCCCACTTTAGTGGTTTCGGCGAGTACAGTCTCCGCTTCGACGTGGTCTATTATGTCCTCACCCGCGACTATATTAGGTATATGGACATCCAACAGGAGATTAATCTGAAGATCATTGAGGAATTCAGCAAGCGCGGGATTGAATTTTCGTATCCCACCCAAACGCTTTACCTGCGAAACGGCTGATCAGAAAAGTCCGGCGGGCCCTGCCCGACCGGACTTTTTTTGGGTTTCGGTGTGTTGCGTTGATTTTGCCCTAGGAAGGTTCGAGCGGGCGCAGAATGCCCTCAAACATTAAACCGAAAAAGCGTCACATCCCCGTCTTTCATCACGTAATCTTTCCCTTCCAACCGCACCAGCCCTTTTTCCTTCGCGGCGGCATAGGAACCGCAAGCCATTAACTGCTCGTAGGCAATAATCTCAGCCCGGATAAAACCGCGTTCAATATCACTATGGATCTTACCGGCTGCTTGCGGGGCCCTTGTCCCTTTTTTGATGGTCCAAGCCCGCACTTCTTGGGGGCCAGCAGTGAGAAAACTAATTAAACCGAGGAGATCGTAACCGGCCTTAATCAACCGGTCCAATCCCGATTCTTTGAGTCCTAAATCGGCCAGAAAAACCTTTTTATCTTCCTCGTCCAACTGGGCAATCTCTTCTTCCAACGCCGCACAGATCAGAAGAACTTCTGAACCTTCCTGGGCGGCAAATTCGCGGAGGGCGGCAACCGAGGGATTTTCGTCCGCTGCCGTGGTTAGTTCCTGTTCCGAGATATTAGCGGCATAAATCACTGGTTTATCCGTCAGTAAAAAGAGGTCGCGAACTATTTCTTGCTCCTCCTTACTGAAAGACAGCGCACGGACGGGCAGCCCGTCTTCTAACCCCTTCTGGATTTTCAGATATAATTCTAATTCGGCCAGGAGCTTCTTATCCCCGGATTTCGCCATATTCCGAGTCTTTTCGATCCTTTTACCCAGTGTCTCCAGATCAGCCAAGATTAACTCCAAATTAATTATCTCCACATCACGGCGGGGATCAAGGGAACCTTCCACATGAACAATATTATCTTCGGTAAAGCAACGGACGACATGGAGAATGGCATCCACCTCCCGGATATGGGCGAGAAACTTATTGCCTAACCCTTCCCCTTGACTAGCCCCCTTAACTAACCCGGCAATATCCACAAACTCAACCGTCGCCGGGGTCACCTTCTGCGGCTGGTGCATCGCCGCAAGGCCCATCAACCGTTCATCGGGAACCGCAACCACCCCTATATTCGGTTCAATCGTGCAAAAAGGGTAGTTGGCACATTCGGCCCCCGCTTTCGTAATCGCATTAAACAACGTACTTTTTCCGACATTTGGTAATCCAACAATTCCGATCTTCATTCCGGTCTTCCCTTCTTGTATTATCCTGGTAATTAAAGAAAAAAGACAGCTTAAACATTTTTTTATGATAACAAAAACAGACTTATTTAGCAACTAACCATCACGACGCGAAAATTTTTTATAATTTTTTTGCCAAATCCTATTGCATTTGGATATTTTCTGTGGTAATATAATGGTACATTCTTCAGTGTTGAGTCTTCAACATGAAAGAATGGAGAGCGCCTCAGGCGTAAGGGCCCTACGTACTGGAGCAGCTCGCCTCCCTCTTGACCACGCCGGCAGTCAGAGAGAGTGAAACCAATTATTATCCCAAATCGTTAAGATACACTTTAGTTTTTGCCACCGTTTCGGGTGGCTCTTTTCTTTTCCCCTCCTAACAACCAAAACCATTAAACCACAGGGCATACGCCCTCATATTTTACCCCTAATGGCCTATAATAAAATAAACCTCATTGACTCAGGAGCGAAATGATGAAGTCTTTTCGGATTGATCTCCACGTCCACACCCGGGAATCTAGTATTTGTGGACGTACCGAAGGGCGTTTAGTCGCCCAATTATACAAAAAAGCCGGTTATGACGGAATCGTCATCACCGACCATTATAACCGGAGTTATTTCCGCAAATTCCCCAAGTCCGTACCATGGTCCGCCCGGATTGACCACTTTTTGCGGGGCTACCGCGCCGCTCGGAAAGAAGGGGAAGAAATCGGGTTAACCGTTCTCTTAGGAATTGAACTTAAGTTTGTCGACTCGCCCCGGGAGTTTTTAGTGTACGGTATCGACGAAACTTTTCTCAAACAAAACCCCGAACTATACCAGATGGGTCTCGCCGAATTCCGGAAATTTAGTACGCAGTTTCCCTCCGGTAAGGAAATCCTGATCTACCAAGCCCATCCTTTTCGACCGGGGATCTCACCTGCCCCCTTGGATCTAATCGACGGCATTGAAGTCTATAATGGTAATCCGCGACAAAATTCCAACAATCAGATGGCACTCGCTTTTGCCCAGCAGAATAAGCTGCGCATGATCTCCGGTTCTGATTTCCATCGTCTCCCCGACTTGGCCCGCGGTGGGCTGATCCTCCCCGAAGCTGTTGCTGACACCCGTGCGTTGGTCCGGGTCCTAAAGCAAAACGAAGGAATCACCCTGATCACGGACGATCATGTCCCCTTCTCCATTTTACGGCTGGTCACCTGCGCCGGCAACCTGGTGAAAAAGTTGGTTCATCAAAGAAATGAAGATTTCTGATCCGCCGCCAACATGCAACTGAAGACTGCTTCACAGGTTTTCTTGTCACCAATATAACAACAGCCTTTAAACTTGCCGGCGCGCGCGCGTAAGCGCACCAATTCTACCTCGATCCGGAGTTGATCTCCGGCAAGGGCGGGTGTGCGGAAACGGACATGTTCAATATTGGAGAAGTAAGCGAGCTGTCCTTTATTCTCTTCGGAGTTGAGAATTAAAAAGGCAGCCGTCTGCGCCATGGCTTCCACCTGAAGAACACCCTGCATTGGATAGAGTCCACCGTAATACTCCTGCGAAAAAACTTCATTGACGGTAATATTTTTAATCGCGACCACTCTTTTCCCCGGCTCAATCTCGATCACACGGTCAATGAGCAAAAATGGAAAACGATGTGGTAAAACTTTTTTGATTTCTGTCGTATCCAGCAAATCATTCTCCCCCTTTGCTAATCTTTTCCCAACTAGACCTCTCGTTCAATTATATTGGTACTAGTTCTTGATACCTGGTCCTAATTCCTCTATTTTCTCCGAAATTTTTATCCCATCTTTACATCCGCAGTCGTTTCTCCGCAAGCTTTTTTAATAACGCCTTGGATGACACGGCTTTTGGAGAAAATTGCTCTGCCTTCTCGCCCCCATGCTTTTCACTTTTCCCGACTCTTATTTTTTATGCTCCTTTGTTGCGAGAACAAAAGTACGAGTAAATTTTGGTGTTTTTTTTCGAAAGTACGTTAAATTTATCGAACTAGTATAAAGTATGTTCTGTAAAGACCGATATTATGTTGTAAGATGTTGATTATTATCTATATTTCCCCTGTTATTATTAGCCCAGTTCAGGAGGGCTTTAACCTTTTTAAAAAACCAGGAGGTAGCCGGCAATGATCTTTAACAAATTAAATCTCCGGTCAAAATTTATCCTTATTTTCCTGTTGATCGGCCTTATTCCGGTCACAATCTTAGCGGCAATTGCGTTTGTCGCCTCCAACAATGTACTCCATGCAGAAATTGAGACCAAATTCAACATCTTTACTGCCGAAAAAGAAAATCTCCTGGAGACCTGGTTTGAAAATCAGCAAAAAACCATCAGCATTGTAGCTTCAGTTCAAGATATATATGAAAACCTAAATCTGTACTATATTTTCCGTGGCACTGGCGAATGGCTATACCAGAATGAAACCGTTGTCCTCACCCTACTTGAACGGATCAAGAACAAAAGCAACTTTCGCGATCTGTTTATCACCAATCTAGACGGTGTAATCATCAGTACCACCAATGAAGCCCTCCTAGATCAGAACGTCGCCCACCGCGACTACATTCAACGGAGTTTAAGTGGACAGGTGACGACTTCCGAAATCTACTATTCGGATTTGGTCGAGAGCAATGTCATCGTGATCAGCGCACCAATTTACAGAGACTACACGAACCGGGATATTATCGGGGTAATCTGCGGTTTTTACGATAGTAACCAGATTACCGAGATGACCCTGGACGGGTTGGACAACATCGGAAAAAGCGCGGATAGTTTTCTGATTAATGGCAACGGCCTCATTTTAACGTTGCCCAAAGATGCGCGCGGGATGGAAGTCCTGAATACCCGGATTGATAACGTGGCAATTAACAACCTGACGGCGGCTCTGCGCCGGGGGGATCTTGGTTATGACGAGACCTTAGTCTTCCAAAATCACTTAGGAAAGAAAGTCCTCGGAAGCCTAAAAATTTTTCACCTGGGAGCTTTTCCGGTCGGAATTGTCACCGCCATCGATTATGACGAGGTCTTTGCCGCCGTCAACAACTTCCGAAGGATCTTACGGGCATTTCTCTCTTTGATTAACGTCGCCGTTTTGGTCCTCGGGTTTTTCCTCGCTAATTCGTTAGCAAAACCAATTCTACTTATCAACGAGGGCATAAGACATATTAGCCAAGGCGATCTGACCATCCAGATCGATGTAAACCGCCACGATGAACTAGGGATTTTAGCCACCGAGCAGAACAATATGGTGCAGCAAACCGCCCAATTAATTACACAGATCGCCGAGTCCTCTGGACGGATCAATCGGTCTTCGCAACAAATCGCCGCCGGGACTCAGGAACTATCCCATCGCACTCAGGAACAGGCTTCTACTTTAGAAGAGATCTCCTCCACCATTGAAGCGATGAACTCCTCCATTCAAGAGGTGGCTGCCAACTCGGAGCGGGCCGATGAACTTTCGCAAAGCTCTTTAGAGGCAGTGAATAATGGAAAACAAAAGATCCAAGATACCATCAATGCGATGGCCGACATCACCAACAGTAGCAAACAGATTGCCGAGATCATCAAAGTCGTCAATGATATCGCCTTCCAAACCAACCTGTTGGCGCTAAACGCCGCGGTCGAAGCCGCCCGCGCTGGAGAGCAAGGCCGGGGGTTTGCGGTTGTCGCCGCCGAAGTCAGAAATTTGGCCGGCCGGACCGCCGAATCGGCCAAAGAAATTGAGCAACTCATTAACGAAAGCGTCAACCGGGTTGAGATCGGAAATGAATTAGTCAATAGCTCTTCAGAAATGCTCGAACAGATCGTGATCAATAGCAAGCGGACTTCCGACGTTATCATGGAAGTCGCCGCCGCAATGCGGGAACAGTCCAGTTCTTCCCATCAAATTCAGGCTTCGATTGAACAATTGAACCAGGTGACCCAAGAAAATGCGGCGATGGTCGAAGAGTTAACCTCCTCCTGTGAAGCACTTTATGCCGAAGCGGAAACCCTAAACAAGCAAGTTGACTTCTTTAAACTCGAAAAGGAGCAGTCCGAAGCAGATTCGCAAACAGATTCCCGTAAATCCAGCAAACGGTTATCATCGTTTAACACAGCACAAAAACAGCAGTATTTCAAGGAAGATAATATTGACCAATTTTAAGCGGAGGTGTGCACCATGGCCAAAACAGATAACACCATGGATATCTTAAATCTACAACTCACCGGCTCCGAAGCGGAGGAACAGCTTATTATCTTTTCCGTTGGTAATGAGGAGTATGGTCTGAACGTGCTCCGGGTTCAAGAAATCATCCGGCATGTTGCGCCAACCAAAATCCCCCATGTTCCAGATTTTGTGGAAGGTGTGATCAATTTCCGTGGTGATGTGATCCCCACCATTTGCCTGAGGAAAAGGTTTGGCCTCCCCGCCCGTCCTGACAACGAATTTAGCGTGATTATCGTTATTGAGATGAACGGGAAGATCATCGGGCTTACTGTTGATCAGGTTTCTGATATTCTTAATATCCCCGGTGATCGGATCCAAGTCACCCCGGAGCTCTCTGCCCGCCCCGAAACACAATACCTCAAGGCGATGGGGAAACTGGGTGACCGTCTGATCATGATTCTTGATCTCGACAAAATCATGTCTATTAGTAGTCAAGAGCAGTTGGAGCAGATCATTGCCGAAACAAACCCGCCTGTTACTGAATAATACTGTAAACAATAGCTGAACGGCCGATTGGTTACCCAGTCTGGCCGTTCTAAATTCCGGAAGAAAGGGTTATTTTAAGGGGTTGAGTAAAGATGACAGACCGCAAAGATAGTAATTTAATTGATAGTGATCTTTTGGCTACATTTATCGCAGAAACCAGCGAACAAATTGAACGATTGGTCCTGATCTTACTGCAAATTGAGGATAATACCGCTCGTCAGTCGGAGTTTATTGACGAGATGTTTCGTCTTGCCCATAATATAAAAGGGTCCTCCGGCTTAATTGGACTAACAGAAGTAACAGAGGTTATGCACGAAATCGAGAACCTTTTCTCCGCCGTTCGAAACGGACAGTATGCTTTAGACAATGAAGCGGTTGATCTGTTGATCTCCTTCACCGACGATTTCAGCGACTATATGTCCAAAAACATAATGGCCACCTCTTTTGCTGGCGAAAAATGGTTGGAAAAGATTAGGGCAATCGCCAACAAAGAATCCCCTAAGCACGAAACAAACCAGCTACCGGTACCTACTCTGATCCTTAGTGAAGAAGATAAAAGCAAGGTCAATTCGTGGCAAGAAGAGGGCAAGAGCGTTTATGAGATCAACGTTCATTTTTCACCGGAAGCGAAGATGCGCAGTGTCTCCGCGGTCATCTTTCTCCGTTTTGTGCGCACCCTCGGTAATGTTCTTACCACAGCGCCAACTGAAGATTTAATTCCGGAAGAGAACTATGCCTCCTTTCGGGTGGTCCTGTTCACCGAAGAAGATTTAACCCCGGAAGTGGAAGAATCAATCCTTAATTACCCCCTCAATAACGGGGTTGAAGAGATTAACATTCGCAAATGGCAATATTATCGAAAGGACGACCAGAAGGGAATCGACCTGAGCGCTGGCGACAGCTTAGCCACCAGCCAGACAATCCGCGTAAAAGCAGAACGCATTGATACGGTCATCAATCAGTTGGGGAAACTGCTGACCATAAAAACCAGCCTCTCCCACCTTTATCAAAACGGGTATCAAGGGAAACCAACCTGGGAACAGTTTTCCAAAATCGTCCAGGAGCTTGACCAAACCGTTTCCACCCTCCAAATTGGCGCCATGGATTTACGGATGGTCCCTGTGCGGCAGCTTTTTTCCCGTTTTCCCAAAATTGTTCGGGACATCACAAAACAACTGGGGAAAAAGGTTGAACTGCATTTTGTGGGGGAAGATACGGAGATCGATAAACATATCGCCGAAGAGCTAATCGATGCCTTAACCCATCTCCTCCGCAACGCGGCCGACCACGGGCTCGAAGATATGGAGACCAGGAAAAAGCTTGGTAAAGATCCGACCGGCCATATCACCCTCGGTGCCCGTCAAGAAGGCAGCCATATCGTCATCAGTGTCACCGATGATGGACGGGGACTTAACTTGGAAAAGATTAAAGAAAAAGCCCTCGCCTCCGGCTTAATCGACGAAGATAATAATCTAAGCGACGAAGAAGTCATCCGGCTCATCTTTGCGCCCGGGTTTTCCACTACTGCGCAAGTGAGTGAGATTTCCGGACGGGGCGTTGGGATGGACGTGGTCAAGACCAACCTGAAGAAACTGCAAGGCGATATCGATGTGCAGACTGAACCGGGCCGCGGGACGACCTTTTTACTCCGCGTGCCTTTAACCTTGGCTATCATCCAATCGTTTATGGTTAAAGTCGGTGGCCAAATCTTTGGCATTCCTGTGACCGACGTGGTACAAAGTATTGTCATCAAAGAAAAGGAGATTCATACGGTCGGCGACCAATTGATCTATTACCGCTATCCCGAGACGATTCCTTTGGTTGATTTAGGGAAACATTTCCGCTTCCCCTTTGCGCAGGATAAAAACCGCATTCCCGTCGTCATCATAAACAGCGGGCGTGGTCATGTCGGTTTCATCGTTGAAGACCTGATTGGACTAGAAGATATTATGATTAAGCCAATCAACAAAGCCATGGGTGAACTCCACCAAATTGCCGGCGCTGCCCTTCTTGGTAGCGGGCAGATTGGACTCATCCTTAATCACCAGTTAATTGCCCAGCAAATACTGAACATCGAATAAACATCTTTACACGGGGGGAACACGATGCTGATCAAACCTGTTTTACCACCTACGGACCAAGAAATTGAAGAAATTTGCCGTATTATCAATGAAACATTAGGCTTTAATTACACTTCTCAAAAGAAGTATTTAATTGAGAGCCGTCTAAACAAACGCCTTCTCCAACTGGAGATCGACAATTACCAATCCTATCTTGACCTCCTAAAACAGGATAGGAATGAACGACATAACCTCTTCGAACTCCTGACCACGAACGTAACTTCTTTCTTCCGTGAACCGGTCCAGTTCGAATATTTAGCCGATACTCTGCTGCCTCGTTTTGCCACCGAAAAAAAAGGCCCGAAAAAGCTTCGGTGCTGGTCGGCCGGGAGTTCTTCCGGGGAAGAAGCTTATAGTATTGCCATCACCTGCCGCGAAACTCTCGGTAATAACTGGGATGTAAAAGTTTTAGCCACGGACATCAGTGTCGAGCAATTAAAGATCGGTAGTGTTGGCAGTTTCCCTCGGGAAAAGTTGGCTTCCGTGCCCCCCCAGTGGCGGGCAAAGTACTTCCGTCCCGATCAAGCCAATCCCGACCACTTCCAAGTCATTCCCGAACTCCGAAACGATGTGCTCTTTCGCGTAGCCAATTTATTGGACAATGATTCTCTTCCGTCCCGGATCCGGTTGGATATCATTTTCTGTCGGAATGTCTTTATTTATCTTTCAAAAGAGGCCCGTACGCAAATCCTCGACTACTTTTATCACCGTTTACACACCGAAGGGTATCTTTTTCTCGGCCATTCTGAATCCATCGATACAACTTCCGACCACCGCTGGCTTTCGCTGGGAAAATCAATTTACCAAAAAAGGCAGGTATTCTCATGAAGCTAAAAACACCTCGCCGAGTTCTTGTGGTTGATGATTCGGCCTTTATCCGTCAGTATCTTAAGGAAATTCTAAACCAAACGGAGGATCTGGAAGTCGTTGCGACGGCAGCAGATCCTTTAAAAGCCATCCAGATCCTGAAAAAAACGGAAGTGGATGTTATTACCCTGGATGTGGAGATGCCCAACATGGACGGGCTGGATTTCCTCCGGTATCTGATGAAGTTCCGTCCCTTACCGGTGGTTATGATCAGCTCCTGGACGCAAGAAAACAGTGACATTGCGGTCCAAGCTCTTACTTTGGGGGCGGTTGACGTTGTCGCCAAACCCACCTTAGGTTTGCTTAGCGGAATGGAGAAGATCAAAACCGAAATCATCACCAAAATCCGCATGGCAGCTCAAGCCAGCGTGGCCCGTACCCCTTTGGCGGCGGAACCGCCGGACTCCCCCACCCTCCTGCCAAAAAGCGAGGGGCTAAAGATTACAACCGATAAAATCATCGCCATCGGCGCATCAACGGGAGGAACGGTCGCTTTAACTGAGATCTGTAAGCAATTACACCCGGATGTCCCCGGCTTGCTGATTATCCAACATCTACCCGCTATGTTTACGCCGTCGTTTGCCAGTTCCCTCAACCAAGTTGCCCGGATCCGCGTAAAAGAAGCTGAAGACGGCGAACAAATCACCTCCGGCTTAGCCCTGATCGTTCCGGGAGACCGCTCCCTCACCATTCAAAAAAGCGGAGCCAAATACGTAACCAAGGTGGGGCCCAAACTAAAAGACTCGATTTACAACCCCTCCATCGACCACACGCTCTTCTCCGTCGCGGAAGTGGCCCAAGTTAACGCCATGGGGATCATTCTTACCGGAATGGGTAACGATGGAGCGGCCGGACTAAAAGCGATGCGGGATAAAGGAGCTTACACCATCTGCCAAGACGAAAAGACTTCGGTTATTTACGGCATGCCCCAGAAAGCCTGGGAGTACAAAGCAGCTGTTAAACAAGTACCTTTGCCTAACATTGCCGATGAAATCCACCGCTGGGCCGGGATTAAAAAATAAATACAAAAATGAGCAATGAAAAAAGCGGCTTTTCCACGGCCGCTTTTTTTATTTACTTAAGTTATATACTTAAGTTATTTATTTAAGTTAAAAATGACCGGCTGCTTGTTAGCTACCAGCTTTGACCTCGCGCTTTGCCTCCATGGAAGCATCTTCTTCTCCTTGGTCCAAGGATTTCGGCAGAATGAGATTAAGGATTATCCCCACCAAAGCCGCTAAAGCGATCCCTTCTAAGTTAAAGTTTAGCTCGTCATTCAGAGGAAAGAAGAGCTTGCCACCGCCGATCCCGATTACGAGAATAACGGAAGAGATAATAAGGTTTCTTTTGTCACTGTAGTCAATCCCGCTCTCCACCAAGGTCCGAATTCCACTACTGGCAATGATTCCAAAGAGCATCATACTAATCCCCCCCATCACCGGGACGGGAATGGTCTGAATCAAAGCACCGAACTTGGTTACAAAGGAGAGGAGAATAGCAATAACGGCGGCACCACCGATTACCCAAACACTATAAACACGAGTAATGGCCATAACGCCGATGTTTTCGCCGTAGGTGGTGTTAGGAGGACCGCCAAAAAAGGCTGCTAAGGTGGTAGCAAGACCATCGCCAGCCAACGTCCGGTGAAGTCCTGGATTTTTGTAAAAGTCTTTGCCAACCACTTTACTAATGACCAAGGTATCACCCAAATGCTCGGCAATGGTTGCCAAGGAAACTAAGGAAAAGGTCGCAATTGGCACAAACCCAAACTGCGGCTTAACCAGCCTCGGAAAGCCAAACCACGGCTCCGCTACCACTGCCGAAAAGTCGATTAAAGCGTATTCCGGAAAGATCCACCCGGTAATCAGGGCGAACAAGTAGCCGCCAATGATGCCGATCAAGACCGGAATCACCGTAAAAAAGCCCTTTAACACCACCGAGGCAAAGATGGCGATGGCCAAGGTTACCGTCGCGACCAGGACATAGTAAAGATTGTAAGTGTCCCCTGACCCATTCATCGCCATGTCCATGGCGGTAGGTGCCAAGTTTAAACCGATTGTGACGATAATTGACCCGATTACAACTGGTGGTAAAAGCTTGTCCAACCATTGCAGACCAAAAAACTTGATGATTAAAGCAAAACCCACATAGATTAGACCCACAAAAAAGGCGCCACCCATGGCGTAAGGAAAACCATAAACCGTCGAAACCGAGATTAATGGCGCAATGAAAGCAAAGGATGACCCGAGATAAGCAGGGACTTTCCCTTGTGTAATCAGGATGTAAAGCAAGGTTCCGATTCCGGAAGTAAAAAGCGCGGTTGAAGTCAACATTACGGTATGTTCCGGAGTGTTAATCGTAACCAGGAACGGAACCAAAACCGTCGCGCCAAACATCGCAAAAACATGTTGTAGACTGAGCGGAATCCATTTACTGAGCTTTGGCTTTTCTGTTACACCGATTAATCGTTCCAAACTAATCCCTCCATTTTTTCAGAATCTATCTTCTTCAGCTCCCGCCGGATTACCCCAGACCTTTTTCTTAGTATTACACAAAAAACCCCTGATTCAAGGCCAATCAGGGGTAAGTTTAACCTTTCCGCCTTATTGACCTCACAGGATCAATTTAAAGTCGGTTATTGCTCTATTCTTTCTTCAATTCTTCAATTACAACCCGGTCTTCACCATCGGTTTCTTTTAATTTGACTTGGATCAACTCCCGTTGCGAGGTTGGGACGTTTTTCCCGATATAGTCGGCACGGATCGGTAATTCCCGGTGTCCACGGTCAATCAACACCGCCAGTTGGATCATGCTGGGCCGACCCAAATCCATCAAAGCATCCAGGGCCGCGCGGACCGTCCGGCCGGTATAAAGCACATCATCAACCAGTACAACCTTTTGTCCGTTAATATCGAAGGGAACATCACTCCGGTGCACTACCGGCTGGGGTGAGATTAAGGTCAAATCATCCCGGTAAAACGTAATGTCTAGCGTACCAACGGGAATCGCGGTTTGTTCGTGTTCATTGATCAGCTTTGCCAGCCGTTGGGCCAGCGGAACCCCCCGCGTCCGGATGCCGATAATAACCAGATCCTTGACGCCCTTATTCCGCTCGGTAATCTCATGGGAGAGTCGGTATAAAGCCCGGCGGATATTCTCGCCGTCCATGACCTGTGCTTTTACTTTTCCCACCCCGGTCACCTCCAAATGAAAAAACCTTCCGCCGCAAGGCAGGAAGGTTTAGTTCTTATCTTTAAACAACTAAAGCATAAGAATAATCCCTTACCGGCCTCACGGGACCAGTTTAAAGGTAATCCTTTCTAAGTTAGAATAGCAGAAGAAACAACCCATGTCAACACATTTTTTCGTTACATGCATCTCCAGCACCGCCTAACCCCCTATTTACTCCGATGCAACCTGCACCGGAATGGCCAGCAAGGGATGGGCATCGTAGTAAAAGGTTTTCCCGGCTACCTCTTGATTGAAAACCTGCCGCGCTTTCGCCAGCGCTTCCTGGCCTATTTCTTCCACATAGGGGGCTAAATCAACCCGCTGCAAAAATTCAAGCACGGTTTCCACGGCCAAATTCTGAAATTGTTCCCGTGCGGCCGTACCAATTTCCCGCGGAAGACTAACCGCACCATCCTCATAGGGAATGAATAAACTTTCCGGAACCTGAAAGGCCCGTTTAATTGCGACCGGTAACTCCCGCTTTAATTTCTCCACGAACAGATTAAATTCGGCAAAAGCCTCTGCTTTGATTTGGTCACGGATCAACCGGGCCGGCCGGTCCCGGTCCAATTGGATCTGGAATCCACCCACGCTCAAATAAGTATAAACCAGAACCGTGGCCAGAAAGAGGGAACAAAATACCCCAAGGCAGAGCCCGGACCAAAAACTGCTCTTTTTTGTTTCGGTTTTGGCGCTTTGTCTCTTTTTCACCCCTTGTCCTCCTTTAGGAATATTAGACATATTATTCCTAATCCGGACAAAGTTTATGTGCCATTAAAAAAAGGCAGTGGTGCGTGCACAACTGCCTTTCATATAGTCTTCTAATCTTCAGCTTTTTAAGCTTCGGCTATGCTGAACCCTTTCTGCAAAGCCGCGCTGTTTAAGGGGATTAAATGGTGGCGCCGGGCTGGTAAGACCTGTTGGAGGGCGGTTTCGATACTGGACACCGCGACCGCTTTGGTGAGCCCCAAAAAAGCCCCCAAAACTACCATATTACCGATTTTATCGTTCCCCAGCTCCCGGGCTAACTCATTGGCCGGCACGGCACAGATCTTGACACCAGGAAGCTCCGGAGTCTCGGTGACCAACGACGAGTTGTAAACAATTACTCCCCCGGGTTTCACGGCTGCTTTAAACCGGGCCAGCGAAGGACCATTCATTGCAATTAAGCCATCGGGTTCGGCGACGATCGGTGAGCCGACCGGCTGGTCGGAGATGACCACTGAACAATTGGCTGTACCGCCGCGCATCTCTGGCCCGTAGGACGGAAACCAGGTCACCTCTTTCCCTTCCAGCATCCCTCCGTATGCCAGCAATTGCCCGATCAACATTACTCCTTGTCCGCCGAATCCGGCACAGACGATCTCATTCGTCATCACCAGTCACCTCCTCAGGGGCGCGGTAGACGCCTAATGGATAATAAGGGACAAGTGTTTCTTTGATATGATTAAGCGACTGCGTTGGTGTCATTCCCCAGTTCGTCGGGCAGGAGGATAAGACTTCCACCAGAGAGAAGCCTTTCCCCGCGACCTGCGTGGCAAAGGCCTTGCGGATCGCCCGTCCCGCCTTGATAATATGCTGCGGATCGTGGACGCTAACCCGTTCTAAATAGGCCGGTCCATCCAAAGTTGCTAAAAGCTCACAGACGCGGATCGGGTAACCAACGGTCGCCGTATCCCGCCCGTAAGGAGAGGTTGTTGTCTTCTGTCCCGGAAGGGTCGTCGGTGCCATCTGACCTCCGGTCATCCCATAAACGGTGTTATTGACGAAAATCACCGTGATATTCTCACCCCGGGTCGCCGCATGGATGATCTCAGCCATCCCGATCGAGGCCAGGTCCCCATCGCCCTGATAGGAAAAGACGATGGCTTCGGGATGGACCCGCTTAACTCCGGTCGCCACCGCTGGGGCCCGACCGTGGGCGGCTTCTTGAAAATCAACATCAAAATATTCATAGGCCAAAACTGCGCAACCCACCGGAGCGATCCCGATGGTCCGTTCCTGAATCTCTAAATCATCAATGGCTTCAGCCACCAAACGGTGGATAATCCCGTGGGTACAGCCGGGACAGTAATGGGTGCGCTTTTTAGCTAGTGCGCGGGGGTACGCAAAGATCTTCTTCATCCTTCTCCTCCTTCCGACAGCAATGACCGGATCCGGTCATAAACTTCTTTGACCGTCGGCACCGTTCCGTTCAATTTACCGAAAAACGTCACCTTCGAACGGTCGTTAACACTGAGGATGACATCCTCCACCATCTGACCGGTGCTCATTTCAACAACTAAAAACCGCTTTCCCGCCGCCGCGAGCTCCGCCAATACTTGCTGTGGAAAAGGCCATAAAGTAATGGGACGCAACAGGCCAACTTTCATCTTTTCCTGGCGCAAACGGGAGATCGCCGAACGCACCACCCGGGAACTGGTTCCGTAAGCAACCACTACTAGATCCGCGTCCTCCACCCCATCGGCCTCATAGCGTACTTCATCCGCCGCCATCCGGGCATATTTCTCCTGGAGCTCAATGTTGATCCGCTCCAAGTCTTCGCCAACGATCCCCAGGCTATTAATGACATTGGGTGTGCTTCGTCCGTGTTTTCCCGTGGTTGCCCACGGTTTATCCGGCGCTACTTCCCGTAACGGGGGCAGAACAACCGGCTCCATCATCTGGCCCATGATGGCGTCGGACAAGATCATGACCGGATTCCGGTATGCTTCCGCCTTATCAAAGGCTAACCCAATCAAATCCACCATCTCCTGGGCGTTACCAGGGGCATAAACTAATAAGCGGTAATCACCGTGGCCGCCTCCTTTGGTCGCTTGGAAATAGTCGGATTGGGATGGAGTCAGACCACCCAAACCCGGACCCCCACGGGCAACGTTCACAATCACACAAGGAACTTGCGCCCCAGCCATATAAGAGACGCCCTCCTGCTTCAGACTGATCCCCGGACTCGAGGAGGAAGTTAAAACCCGCCCGCCGGCACCGCCGGCGCCGTAGACCATATTAATAGCGCTGACTTCACTCTCTGCCTGCAGAAAAACACCGCCCACTTCCGGCATCCGCCGGGCCATGTATTCTGGGATTTCATTCTGAGGAGTGATTGGGTAGCCAAAAAAGAACCGACAGCCGGCCCGAATCGCCCCTTCGGCCAACGCTTCATTCCCTTTCATCATCACTCGTTCCAAAAAGACCCTACCTCCTATTCTTTACCGTTTAATGTTAAGCCCTTATTTGTAGACTTCAATCACCACATCCGGGCAGATTCGTGCACAAAAAGTACAGCCGATACAATCGGTGCCAATTGTTTCGACAAAATGATACCCTTGACTATTGATGCGCTCCGACATCCCCAGGATCTTCTTGGGGCAAACCGAAACACATAATTCACAACCTTTGCAACGTTCTTCATCAATTGTAATCCGCGCCAAAACTCCATCTCCTCTCCAACTTGTTATTGTCAGTTCCCAAAGCCGACTGACCATTTATACAAGCCTTTTGCGTTGTCCCTCATTTACACGCAAAAGTTTTAATCAACTTCCCAAGGCGGGAGCATATACAAATTAAGCGGAAATATCCGCTCCGCCCCGGCCTGTTCAAGCTCGGTAAGGAAGGCTTGATCCGTATAGGTACGGAACACCACCGGTACTTCCAACCGTGTAGCCGCCGCCTGCACCAGCGCGGCGCCTTCCGTCCGCACCTTCTGGTCGGTCAATTTCCCCAAATTACTGTTGTCGATCAGACCGGCAATCTCGAGGCGGGAAGCGGCCTCCACTTCCCGGGCCAGGTCGACAATGCGTTCCGGCTCCTCATAACCCGGCCGGTACGGGTTGACCACCAACCATAGCCGGTACGGGTTGGTCTGAAAATAGGGTTGAAAGCGACCTAAGACCCGGGCGCCGACCGGATCCCCACCAACGTCAAAGATCACTTGGTGATCCGGGCTTTGCAAAAAACTGAAAATCCGGGGAGAAAGGGCAGGTAGATCCGCCATCTCCAAGCCCGGTTGGGTAGAGACCAAATCGATCCCCGCTTCCTTTAACCACTGGGATAAAGCACGGGAACGGAAGTAGGGATTGACGATATCCAAATCGACCAGCCCGACCTTTTCTCCGTGCCGGTTAAGATGTAGGGCATAATTAACCGCTATTTCCGTTTTCCCGCTCCCGAAGGGACCGGTAAAGATGGTGATGCGTTTAGCTTCCACGCTGCTTCCCCCTCGGCGTCTCCGCAAAAAAGTCAAGAATAAAGGGGCGTAAATAACCTACTAGATATAAAGAGCCACTTACCACCAACAACTCGTCCTGCTCCACCTCGGCCAGGGCGGTTTGGAGCGCCGCTAGTGGATCGTCGATTGCAATGGTGTTTACGCCCAAATCCTGAAAACAACGGACCAGCCGCACGCTGGGGGCGGTTTTTGCATCTGGTACCGTTGTGGCATAAACTTGGTGCAAATTCTCCCCCACAATCGAAGTGAGGAGTGTTCCCATCATCTCCACCGGCCGGTTATTTAGAATTCCCAAAACCAGACGGATCCGATGGTTAGGAAAGAGTTTCACCAGTCCATGGGCAAGATTCATGACTCCGTCCGGATTATGAGCCCCATCAAGCATTAAAGGAGGCGGCCCTGGTAAAAACTCCATCCGGCCGGGCCATGTTACCCTGTTATAACCTGCCACCAAGTGGTCTTGACTCCAGGGAAAACCCTGCGTTTTCACCAGTTGAAGCAGGCCAAAGGCCAATGCTGCATTGGCGGCTTGGTGGGTGCCCAAAAGGTTAACCCGTACCGCAAATGGCGGTTCGTCCTGCCACTGGAGTTTCAGATGGGTCCCGGATAAATCCATCCGGGTGAGCTCATAACCAATCTCCTTCCCCACCCGAAAATAGGGTGCCGCCACCGACCGGGCTGTTTCTTCCAAAACAGTGCTAGCTTCCGTTGCTTGTCGCCCAAACACCACCGGAATTCCGGGTTTGATGATCCCGGCTTTCTCGCGGGCAATTGAAACCAGATCGGCCCCGAGAAACTCCTGGTGATCGAGGGCAATATGGGTGATCCCAGCGACCAAAGGGGTCAAAACATTGGTCGCGTCCAAACGACCGCCCATCCCTACTTCAATCAAAGCCAGATCAACTTGTTCTTCGGCAAAATATTTTAAGGCCAAAAGGGTCCCAAACTCAAACTCGGTCGGATGTCCGACGAGTGGATCCAAAGCGGCTTCCTCGACAACTGGCCGGACCGTACCGACCAGTGCCGCCAACCTTTCTGGTGGGATCGGGTGCCCGTTAATCGCCAGACGCTCACAATAGGAACTCAGGTGTGGCGAGGTAAAAGCCCCCACCCGATAACCGGCCGCCTTCAACACCGCACCCACCAGCGCGGTTGTTGAGCCTTTACCATTAGTTCCAGCAATATGAATAACCGGGTATTGGCGTTGGGGCGCTCCTAAGATGTCCAGGAGTGCCCGCATCCGGTCCAGCCCCAACTTGATCCCAAACCGATTACGACTATGAATATACGCCAATGCTTGCTCGTAGTTCAAGACTAGCACCTCTCGGATTACTATTATAACATTTTAAGACCGGACCAGGACCCGGTAAATCTTGTGCCGCTTTTGTTCCACCGCTTCTTTACCAAAAACTAACATAGAAAGATTGCCAAAGGGTAACGGGAGGGTTAAAATTGAAGAAAATATAAAAAAAAAGGAGTTTAAGCTATGAATGTCGTTCTATTTCAACCCGAAATTCCACAAAACACCGGTAACATCGCCCGTTTATGCGCCGCGGCGGGCTGCCGCCTCCATCTAATTGAACCGTTCGGCTTTATTTGGGATGACCGCCACTTACGACGGGCGGGCCTCGATTACTGGGCGCTGGCCGATATTCAAAGGTACCTGGATTTTGAAGCGTTCGTCCAAGCAAACCCGGAAGGCAACCACTATTACCTGACCACCAAAGCTCCGCGGCTCTATACGGAAGTCCCCTTTCAACCCAACGACTATATCATCTTCGGTCCGGAAACCCGCGGCCTTCCGCCGGAGATTCTCGCGATAAATCCCCATCATAACCTGCGCATTCCCATGCGGGCCGCCGCCCGTTCCCTCAACCTGTCCAACTCCGTGGCGATCGTACTCTATGAAGCCCTCCGGCAGCAAGGATTTGCCAGTCTGGGCGTGGAGAACTAAGCTTCAAGCTTCCTGCGCCCGCGCCGGTTTTTCTACGGCCAAATCAAACTCGCGAACGGGTTCCACTTGTGCCCCTTTGATCGCTAATACCCGGGGGACAATAGTAAAACGAAGGGTTTTATCGGTTAAAATTTCGCCATCTACCTGATAGTAAAAGGGCTCATTGCTTTCCAACGTAATACTACGCCCTTTCATCATCCGCACCTTATTTAAATTTTGGTGCCAGCCGGGGAGCAACAAGGGAAGATAGGCTAAAATCTCCGGCCTACTCATATACTGTACAGCACAGACATCAAATAACCCATCGTTGATCCGGGCTTCGGGATTTATTTTATAACCCCCACCGTAGGTGGGTGAGTTGGTAACCGCCACCAGTAAGCTGTTGAATTCCATCACCAAACCATCCACGGTTAACTTGATCCGTTGGGACCGGTAGGAAAAAAGGGTTTTGAAAACACTGCACAAATAGGCCGTTTTTCCCCGGACCCGACGGAAACCTTGGTTAGCATGGAAGGCTACTTCGCCATCGAAACCAACACCCACCGAAGATACAAAATAGCTCTGGTTGACACGACAAAGATCAATCTGCTGGGTTTCACCGGCCATAATCTGGCGAACTGCTGCCACCGGGTCGGTCGGCATCCCTAAAGCCCTAGCAAAATCATTACCCGTACCGCAACCAATTACCCCCAGCGGAATCCGCTCGTCACCCATGCCATTGACAACTTGATTGATCGTACCGTCACCGCCCGCAATAATAATCAGATCAAAGCCGTCGCGTACCGTTTGACGGGCGAGCTCCGTAGCATGCTGAGGTCCTTTCGTCTCTTCCAGGTGAAGCTCGGCATTATACTCTAATAACGCCTTTAAGATCTGGGGTTTCGCCTTTAAAGCACGTCCGCGACCGGCAACCGGATTCATAATGACTTTAACTTTCATTGTATCACCCCGTAACCTTCTTCGTCTGTTGGCCATGTAATGCTTCGTTGCTAATATTACTATCATAATATTCTTTATCCGAAAAAACAAGCAAAAACAAGAAACCGGGTTGCCGAAAACCATGATACGGTCAACCCGGTTATCCAAAACCATTTATTCCATGGCCAAACGAAGACGGTTAGCTAACCCGTTTTACTGCAACGGCCTTCCCTTCGTAGGCCTCCATGTAGAGAGCCTCAATCTCGTGGACCAAAGGCATCCGGGGATTTGCCCCTGTGCACTGGTCATTGAAGGCGATATCCGCCATCGCCGCGACTTCACGCTTAAATTCGGTTTTATCGATCCCGGCCTCTTTCAAGGATAATGGGATATTCAATTCGCGCGCCAAGTCTTGGATGGCCTGAATTAAGCTCGCAACGCCTTCTTCGGTAGTCGCGGCCGGGAGCCCTAAGAAACGGGCGATTTCGGCATAGCGTTCTGGAGCCTTATAGGATTCATACTGGGGAAAAGCCGCAAACTTACTGGGTTTTTCCGCATTGTATTTAATCACATACGGCAGCAAAATCGCATTCGCCCGGCCATGGGGCACATGGAACTTCCCGCCCAGGATGTGGGCCATACTATGGTTTAGGCCCAAAAAGGCGTTGGTAAAGGCCATCCCCGCCAGACAAGAGGCATTATGCATCTTCTCCCGCGCTTCTTTGTTATTACCATCCTGATAGGCGAGGGGTAGATATTTGAACACAAGCTTAATGGCCTTTTCTGCCAGAGCATCAGTGTAGTCGGAAGCCATTACGGAAACATAGGCTTCAATCGCGTGAGTCAGCACATCCATCCCCGTATCAGCCGTCACCGATTTCGGAACCGTCCGAACCAGCTCCGGATCGAGAATAGCGATATCAGGTGTTAATTCGTAATCCGCCAAGGGGTATTTGATATCCTTGGTTTTGTCGGTAATAACGGCAAAGGCCGTCACTTCCGACCCCGTCCCCGAAGTGGTCGGAATCGCCACAAAGGTTGCTTTTTTGCCTAGATGCGGGAAACGGAACGCCCGCTTACGGATATCGGCAAACTTGAGACGCAGATCCCCAAAGTTCGCATCCGGATTTTCGTAGAAAAGCCACATCCCTTTGGCGGCGTCCATCGCCGAACCACCACCCAGAGCAATGATTACGTCCGGCTGAAATTCGTTCATGACCTGGCAGCCCTTTTTCACCGTCTCCACCGATGGATCGGGCTCCACCTCGGAGAAGATCTCATAATCCATCCCCGTCTTTTTAAGGTGGTAGAGCACTTTATCAACATACTTCAGTTTAACCATGAACGGATCGGTGATAATGATCGCCCGTTTCCCCTTTAGTTTGGCTAGATACTGGAGAGAACCGTACTCAAAGTATACTTTCGGAGGTACTTTAAACCATTTCATCCGGGGCCGCCGTAACGCCACCCGTTTGATATTAATTAAGTTGCCCACACTCACGTTATCGGTGGTTGCGTTTTTCCCCATTGAACCACAGCCCAGCGTTAAGGAAGGTGTAAGTGAGTTGTAAAGATCGCCAATCCCCCCGTGGCTCGATGGCGAATTCACCAGTAAACGTCCCGTCCGGACCTGCCGGGCAAACTCATTGATCACTGCTTGGTCAGTGGAATGGATCACCGCCGAGTGCCCCAGACCACCAAACTCGGTCATCTCGATACAACGTTTAATCCCTTCCTGGGCATTGTTCACCACATACAAAGCCAAAATGGGACTTAGCTTTTCGCGAGATAGGGGGTATTCGGGGCCAACTCCTTCTAATTCCGCCACGAGGATTTTGGTCTCGGCTGGGACCTTAAACCCGGCCAGTTCGGCAATTTTCACCGCCGGCTGTCCAACCACCGCCGGACTCATTCCCCCTCTTTTTTCGTCAATCGCGACTTTGGATAAAGCTTCAATCTCCGCCGGTTTCAAGAAATAGCAACCGTTGGCGGCCATTAACGCCTTAACCTCCGCCGCTACCTCCTGGTCGATAATTACCGCCTGCTCCGAAGCACAGATCATACCGTTATCAAAGGTCTTACTTAGAATTAAATCCGTAACGGCCTGCCGTAAATCGGCGGTTTTCTCAATGTAACACGGAACGTTCCCCGGGCCAACGCCCAAGGCCGGTTTTCCACTGGAATAGGCGGCTTTGACCATCCCCGCACCACCGGTAGCCAGAATCAAACTGACATCATCGTGCTTCATCAGACAATTTGTGCCCTCAACAGAAGGGTTGGAAATCCACCCGATGCAGCCCTCCGGTGCGCCAGCGGCCACCGCCGCATCCAACATCACTCGGGCCGCCGCAACGCTCGCTTTCAGGGCCTGCGGATGGAAACTAAAGATAATCGGGTTACCGCTCTTTAAGGCAATCAAGCATTTAAACATCGTCGTTGAGGTCGGATTGGTCACCGGGGTGAGGGCGGCAATCACCCCGATCGGTTCGGCAATCTTCATGTAACCCTCTTCGTGGTTCTCCTCAACCACACCAATGGTCTTGGCATCTTTAATGCTATTGTAGATGTACTCGGTAGCAAAGAGGTTTTTCGTGATCTTATCTTCATATACCCCTTTTCCCGTTTCGGTCCAGGCTAATTTCGCAAGTTCGACGTGGTTATCCACACCGGCTAGGGTCATGGCTTTGACGATCGCATCAAGCTGTTCTTGAGCAAATCCGCGCATTTTCTCCCCGGCTTCCACCGCTTTCGCCACTAGAGCGTTGACTTCCTCGGTAACCGTAGATGGAGAAGCATCCGCGGGCTTCAAGATCTCTTTATTCTGTTTTTGTTCTGCGCTCATTTTTCCTTTTTCCTTCTCGATTACCTTTAATTCTACCTTTTTCACCTTTAAAACCCCCCTATTCTTCAATTTTCCTAAATATTTTGTTCTAATTTTAACTAAGATCGTTATTTTTGGTAACAATCTATGTTAAAAAAATAACGATTCCTTGGCTCTTATTATACCGCTTTTACCCAAAAAGTAAATTACAGAATTGAAAACAGTTCATAAATATAAAAAAACCGCTCAGCATGAAAGCTAAACGGCTTTTTCAAAGCTATCTGTATATGGCGGAAAGAAGGCTAGACCTGTTGAACCTCTTTCACTTCTGGAATCTCCTCTTTTAAATATCTTTCAATTCCGTTTTTCAAAGTCATCATCGACATGGGACAACCGGCACAACGACCTTGCAACCGCACCTGGACCACACCGTCCTCCGTCACCGCAACCAGTTCCACATCGCCGCCGTCTGCTTGTAAGGAAGGACGGACTTTATCCAGCACTTCCTGTACCCGTTCTTTATTCATTTATTCTCCTCCTCTCGCTACCCGCCTACCAGCGCGGGTGACTACCGAGATCATAATCTTGTTCTTATTATAACCCGAAAAGCGGCCCTTGTCATGAAAACCTTATTTAAAAAGTCGTAATCTTAAGATATCCGGCCGGACGAACGGAAACTCCTTAATCGCCATCATCGCCTTGAACATAGCTTTTTCCGACGCCTCATGGGTCAAGAGGACAATCGGTACGTAATTTTCATCACCATGGGTCTCTAACTGCACGACCGAAGAGATGGAGATGCCGTATTTTCCGAAAACACCAGCAATTTGCGCCAGGATTCCCGGTTGGTCTAGAGTGAACAAGCGTAGGTAAAAACGGTTTGTAATCTCTTCAAGGGAGAAAAGATTGACCGTCTTCTCCGGGTTGATCGTCGGGATGGAAGCCACTTTCTCCGCCTGCAGGATCGAGGCTAGATCCACCAAATCGCTGACGATGGCGCTGGCGGTCGGTGTTTGACCCGCACCCGGGCCGTAAAACATCGTGTCGCCCACATAATCCCCGGTGATAAAGACCGCATTCAACTCATTATTGACCGCCGCCAACAGGTGATCACCCGGGACCAAAGTGGGATGAACCCGTAAATCCAGTTTTTCTTCGTTAAAACGGTAGATCGCCAGTAGTTTTACGACATAGCCAAAGTTCTTGGCGAAATCGATGTCCAACGTCGTCAACTCGGTAATCCCTTCCACCGGAATGGCGTTAAAATCAACGAAACCGCCCGCAGCTAATGAGGCGAGAATCGTCAGTTTGTGCGCGGCATCACCCCCGCCCACATCCAGGGTGGGATCGGCTTCGGCAAAGCCCTGGATCTGTGCCTCCCGGAGGGCAGCGTCAAAATCTAGTCCTTCCCGGTGCATGCGGGTCAAAATATAGTTGGAGGTTCCGTTAATAATCCCATACATATTCATAATCTTGTTGGCAACCAAGCCTTCCCTCAAACTTTTGATAATCGGAATTCCCCCACCGACACTGGCTTCAAATCGCAGCTCAACCCCATGATCTTCCGCTTCCTGAAAGAGGGTTCTTCCTTTCATGGCGAGCAGGGCTTTATTGGCGGTCACCACATGTTTCCCGGTGGCCAGCGCCCGCCGGACCATAGTAAAAGCCGGTTCGATTCCACCAACCGTCTCCACAACAACATCGATCTCCGGATCGGTCACGAGCGCTTCAAAATCGGTGGTGGTCTGCACACCCGCCAGGTCCACCCCCCGCTCCTGTTCCCAATCGAGATCAACAGCGGTCTTCAACACAAAGCGTTTACCCGTGCGTTCACTAAGTAAATGGCCTTGGTTCAGAATTATTTTGGCAACGCCGGTGCCAACCACACCCATACCCACAATGCCGACGTTAATTGCTTTCTCCATTTCCGCTCACCTCTACCCATTTATTTCGTACAAAAAACCCTCCATCCCAATAAAGGACGGAGGGTTCCGCGGTTCCACCTTTTTTCACCGGCATCCGACAACGGCACACCGGTGCACTTCTTTGGCGATAACGGTTCCACCGGGCTGCTCATCACAGCCGCTCCGGGGTGGTCTTCCCCACGGTTCCTCTCAGGTGGCTTCCAGCTACAACCCCCTGTCTCTGGCAAAGGTGATCCGGGGTACTCTTCCCATCCTCACGTTAGACCGGATAATACTGAAAACAGTATACCATTGACCACGGGGAAAGTCAATCTTGATCAGGGTTGGAGTCTGATGTCATCAGTTTACTTTCCCGCAAGATTCCCCACTACATTTACCTTCATTGTATTGGTTGTCCCACTGACCCCAATCGGCACGCCACCAGTGATCACAATCAAATCGCCGTTATGGACATAACCCGACTCTAAAGCTTTCTTCTCGCCAATTTCAAACAGGGCGTCGGCCGTAAATACCTCATCGATCAGGAAAGGAGTAACACCCCAAGATAAAGCAAGTTGACGCCAGACCTTTTTCACCGGCGTAATCGCGATGATATTACAGGCAGGCCGAAAGCGCGAAATCATCTTCGCCGTATGACCCGACTGCGTGAAGGCTACGATGGCAGCAGCATCTAGATCCATCGCCGTCGTACAAGTGGCATGGCTGATCGCATCAGTTATACTACCCATTGTGTCGTACTTGGACTGTGAAATCGCCGCCCAATAATCAATCGCCTTCTCGGCCTTCTCGGCGATCTTGCTCATCACGATTAAACTTTCGAGCGGATACTGCCCCATCGCCGTTTCGCCCGAAAGCATAATGGCGCTTGTTCGATCAAAGATTGCATTTGCTGTATCGCTGGCTTCCGCCCGGGTTGGGCGGGGATTTCTAATCATCGAGTCTAACATTTGCGTCGCTGTAATCACCGGTTTACCGTAGCGGTAGCATTTTTCGATCAAGGCTTTTTGTACAATCGGTACTTCTTCAACGGGAATTTCAACGCCAAGGTCACCACGGGCAACCATAATCCCATCCGCGACTTTTAAGATCTGATCAAAATTCTCGATCCCCTGCCGGTTTTCGATTTTCGCGATGATCTTAAGATCAGCCCCACCGTGTTCCTCGAGGACCTTTCGGATATTAATAACATCAGCAGGTGTGCGCACAAAGGAAGCGGCAATAAAATCGAAATCATTTTCGATCCCAAAGATAATATCCTTAACATCCTGCGGGGTTAACGAGGGCAGATTGATATTGGCATCCGGAACATTGATCCCTTGGTTGTTCCGAATCACGCCACCATTAAGCACAACACAATGGATGTCTTGCCCCTTGATCTCTTCGACCGCAAGTTCGACTAATCCATCGTTCAGCAGAATACGGCCGTTTTTCTTGATATCCTTGTATAAATCCTTGTACGTAACCGCGGTTTTGGTCTGGTCCCCGACCACATCCTCATTGGTGAGGATAAACCGTTCCCCCCTTTTTAACGTGGCCTCACCACCGATAAACTTTCCCGTACGAATCTCTGGTCCCTTCGTGTCCAATAGCAGAGGAATGGGTAATTTTAAACTATCCCTTACCTTTTTAAACCGGTCGATGCGCTGTTTGTGCTCTTCGTGGCAACCATGGGAGAAATTACAGCGTGCCGCGTTCATCCCGTTGACCATAAGTTCCCGCAATATTTTCTCATCATCCACAGCCGGACCTAAAGTACAGATTATTTTTGTTCTTCTCATCTCAAAGAACCTCCCTGTAAGCATGCTATATTCAGATTGGGAAATCCCTTTCACGTCTTCCATCCTTTAGTAATTTCTGCATGAGCTTTCAGATCCCTTTAACTACCGCATTCCTCCACTTCAAAAAAACAACCCCTCGCGGGGTCCTTAATGTCCTTCGGTATTGCGGCACAATTCACAATCGCGGCAAAAGGTCACCCTTTCGGTGAAGACATTGAGGATAGTGTTGACAATATTGGTCTTCTCCGACTGGTGAAGGATAATCCGCTGGGGAGAAAGGGTAATCAAGGCGCTGAGCAGCAAGTCCTCATACTTTAACCCTTCATCCTTAAGGTCACCAAGGACCTTTAAAAGATACTCCTGTTCCAAGGGTTTTTCCTCTTCATCCAAAAGGCGGAATTTTTCCTTCGAATAAAAGAGGACATGAACCTCAAGGATCTTTGGTTCCTGAATCTCCACAAAATAGCGGAGGAGCTTGATAAATTCCTGGTATTCTTTGTCCGCCAGGAGCTGATCGATGGCTTCCTCCAAGTTTTCCTTCAATTCATGAACATAATCCTTAAGGCGAAAACGGAAAAAACCTTCCAAAAAAAGAGCTTTGTTCTCACACAGAAAACTATTAACTTCTTCCTGGATCCGACAGATCCGTTCTTTCTCCCCCGCCGACGACAAAGTCGAGATCACCTTCAGGGACAGGGCGTCGGCTTCTTCGGCCGAAAGATAAGGGTGGTCAATCCGGATCATGCGCCGCAACAAATTTTGCGAAACTTGCCCTAAAAGCAGGTTTGTTACCACCAAAGCCAGGTTATGCCGGAAGATGGCTTCTTCTTGTTTCGTGGTTTCCTTTTCCGGTTTCCCAAAGGTAAAATTGAGGAACTTAAACTTCCCCATTTTCTGCTCTTGGACCTGAAAGTTTATTCCTTCTTTTTCCCAACGGGTAAACTCTTTTTCAAAGTTTGATCTTAAATCAAAGAGGGACCCGGTACCTATCTGGATCGTGGACAAAAGACTCCCCCCCTCGTAAAAGTATTATATGAGGTTAGGGAGAGGGGATATACAGTCCACTAAAAGTAAATAAAGCATCAGCTTCCTATAGGTTATGTTGACTCTACGCCGGCCAACGTTTAGTGGAGCGGTGCTTCCCATTTATAGATGAACCCGCTAGAAGATGGCAAGACAAATCCGCCAAAGTGGCCGCTGGTTTTGATCGTGGTCGGGTGGTCAAGGGAATTCTCCCCCTCCGGCGGTAGGTCATTGACCCCATCGATATCCGCCAGTTTAACCCAGAAACCAGGCAGCGGAAATTCCAGATCGACCATCACCTCGTAGGGCTCAAAATTTAATAAAACTACCATCCGTTCCCACGGCTTGCCATTGGGATTGGTCGCCCATCCGATCACATTTTTTCCCCGGCCATGTTTCTCGCCCAGCCAGGGCCCTAACAACCAGGCAAATTTTCCTTCCGGGGCCGGGTCATAACCGGAGACCCGCAGCCCCGGATAACGGCGGCGTAAACGGATCAAACCAGCTGTCCACTGATAATAGTGGTTTTCCCGCAGAAAGACCGGCCAATCCAGATCAATCCGGTTCCGGGGGCGTTCCACGCCAAATTCCTGTCCCATATAGATCATAGGCTGCCCCAACGCCACCATCGTGGCGAACAGACCGAGCCGGGCTTTGCGTTCCTTCGCAGGGGCCCAGATCAAACCATCACCTCTGGTCGCCACCTCATAAGGAACACTGTTCTCATCATGGCTTTCACAGTAGTTAACCACATTGTTGGTGTGGGCCGCAAAAAAATCCTTGCTAAAGTAGAAGATACTCCCCAGGTGGGTTGGGGAATTGTCGGTCCAATCCCGAAAGATCCCTTCCCGTAGCAAAGCCTTAATCTTATCGTGAAAAGCATCGCACCACTGGGCATATCCGTTATACCCTTGCAGGTTCAGATCGGGCTCGTTCGGAAGGTTCTCCGCGATCAGAATACAATCGGACTTGAAACCCTTGTCCTTGATTTCATAAGCTAAACGCCGGAGAAAAGTATGGTCCATCCACGAACTGTGGGTCGCATCAAAGCGAAAACCATCGATCCGGTATTCCTTGATGAACATCTTACAGGCGTCGATCAACATATTCTGGACTTCTTCCTTCTCCGTCGCCACCCGGTTCCCCCAAGGGGTCGACCCGGAGAAATAAAAACCGCCTTCCGTCCCATCGTAGATCAATTGCCAAAGCGGGTTGAAATAATTGGAAGTATGATTGAAGACTTGGTCAACGATGACCGCTAGACCATGTTGGTGCGCGGTATCAACCAACGCCCGAAATTCGTCACAGGTGCCGAAGTCCCGTTCAATCGTCATAAATCCACTCGGGTCGTAACCTAAGCGGTTGTCACTTAAGGCCGTCGGCGCTTCGGAGGTTGGCATCAAGGCCAAAGCGGTAACCCCTAATTCTTGAAAATAACCTTCCCTGATCCGCTGACACAGCCCCCGGAAGGTGCCGGCAATCTCTGCGGGTAGATCAGGAGCTTGGTCGGTAAAGCCATACACATTTAACTCATAAAGAATTAACCGGTCCACCGCCGGCGTCTGCCATTCCTGATCATGCCATTGATAAACCGAAGGGTCAATGACTACACAGTTATTGCGGTTATAGTCAGGCCCATAGCGGCGGGCATAGGGATCCTGCGCTATTTTTACCGGTTGTTGCTTATCGTTTAAAGGCACCCCGCCCACAATTAGGAATTGGTAGTTATTTTTCTTCGGATCAGCCGGATCGGGTAAAGCGGTCCGGAGCGCCCAAATGTTGGGTTGCCCGTGGTATCCCCGGTACAACTTCATCGGGAGAAATTTAGTCGGATCGGGCCGACTATGATAAGGTGACTGCCAGTCATTAAAATTACCGACCAAATATACCTGGGCTGCCCGTGGATGAAAAAAACCAAAAAGGGTCGTCCCGTCCTTCAGGTAAGTAGCACCAAGCATAGCAACCACTCCCTGGCCACTAACGTCCGTATCAGGCAAGTACTGATTTTCCCGCAGTAAAGGGTAGATCTCGGCGCAAAGGTCGTTGATGGAACCAACCACTTCCGCCGGTCGTTGGGGGAAAACCTCATTATGGCCGATGACCGTCCAGACCTCCAACCCCAGGTGCTGGCCGTAGCAGCGCTCCAGATACTCCCATTTGATCTCGGTACCGCTTTTATCGCCAAACTTGAAACAGAAATAGTTCCGATTGATGTCGAGCTCAAAGACGGGCCCATAATCATCCCAGGAAGAGACCGGGTACTCTTGGAAAGATTCATTGTGACCTGGATACCACAGATGTAAAAAGGGATTTTGAAAATCCAGACTATACGGGGCATGAATCTTCACATGGTGCATTTTTTTAGCTCCTTTTCGCAAACGGATCAAAGGGAGGAATTATCTTCAGTATGCCCCGAATAACGGCCAACCAACGCTTAAAAAGGGGGTCGGTCCCGGATGACCAAAGTAGAATGGTGCATCAGCCAGTAAATGAAAAAACCCCATAAAGGAAAGAAAAACGTAACCAGCGCCCAGACACCCGGCGGCAGATTTAACTGGTCAATCCCCCGCTTTTTCGCGTCCACGTAAACAGCGGCCGTTAAATACAGATTGATGGAGACAAGGGCGACGCCAAAAAGGGTTAACCAAAAGCGCCAAACCATTCCAAAAACCTCCTTTTCCTTACCAGAATAGGTGTTTATGTTGCTTTGGAAATAATTATATCTACATTTAGCAGGCCTTTTATGTTATATTAAGAATCAGTTACATTATTATGTTACCCGTTTTATCTTTCTTTCCGTTTCATATTTCAATGCTTTTATTAATGAAGGAGGTTATATAATTGGGTACGAAGGGAAAGATTCCCGCAGTGGCCTATTTTTGTATGGAATTTGGGTTGCACCCTGATTTTCCCATTTACTCCGGGGGCTTAGGCGTGTTGGCTGGCGATTATTTAAAAGCCGCCGCCGATGAGGGCTACCCCATAGTTGGGGTTGGCATTCTCTGGCGGAAAGGATATACCGCCCAGTATATTAACGACCAAGGATACCCCTATGATCTGGCGCCAGAATTTAATAATTTCTCTTTTCTAAAAGATACTGGGGTAAAAATCCAGGTAACCGTGAAGCAACAACCGGTAACCTGCAAAGTCTGGATGGTCGATCATTTTCATAACGTCCCCCTTTACCTCTTAGACGCCGATCTACCGGAGAATAAAGAGCCGTGGCTGACCCACTCCCTTTACCGGGGTAGTGGCGATGACCGGATTGCCCAGGAAATTATTCTCGGGGTCGGTGGCGTCCGGGCGTTACGTGCGCTTGGGTTATCCATTGATCTCTTCCATTTTAACGAAGGCCACGCCGTCCTGGCCGGGGTCGAGCTGATCCGGGAGAAGATGTCGACTGGACTTCCTTTTGACCAAGCCTTAAACGCTACCCGGCAGCAGATCGTGTTCACCACCCATACACCAGTTCCGGCTGGAAACGAAGCCCATCACCATGGTGCCCTTGCTTATGTCGGTGCTTATAATGGCCTCTCTTACGAACAGATGAAACAGATCGGGGGCGATCCGTTCAACATGACGGTGGCTGGATTGCGGCTTTCCACCCTAACCAATGCCGTTTCTCAGCTTCACGGGGAAACAGCACAGACCATGTGGCACCAGGTTACGGACGGTTCCCCCATCATCGCGATTACAAACGGGGTACACCAAAACACCTGGCAGGCACCGAATATCGCCTCGGCAGTTTCCCACCGGGAAACTTTGCTCGAAGCACACCAAGCAAACAAACAAATTTTACTCGCCGAGGTCCAGCGCCAGACCGGCCAAGTCTTGAATCCGGATGCCCTTTTAATCGGGTTTGCGCGGCGTGCCGCCACCTATAAACGGGCCGATCTAATCTTCCGGAACCAGGAAGAACTCCTCCCCCTCCTGGAAAGCGGCCGGATCCAACTGGTCTTCTCCGGCAAAGCCCATCCACAGGATGATGGGGGCAAAAACATGGTAGCGAAGATTGTCGCCTTAGCAAAAGAGCTTCCGGGGAAAGTGGTCTTCTTAGAGAACTATGACATGGCGTTAGGCCAGATCTTAACCCGTGGGTGCGACGTCTGGCTGAACAACCCCCGTCGACCACTAGAAGCCAGCGCAACGTCGGGCATGAAAGCCGGAATGAACGGTGTGCTTCACTTCAGTACTTTAGACGGCTGGTGGGTGGAAGGTTGCCAGCACGGCGTCAACGGCTGGCAGTTCGGGGATGGTTATGTCGGTCCTAACCAGGACGACCATGATTTAAACGCCTTATACCGAGTCTTAAAAACCGAAATCCTCCCCACCTATGAACAGGACAAAGCCCAATGGGCACAGATGATGGAAGCCAGTATTAAGACCTGTACGCAACATTTTTCGGCCCGCCGTATGATCAACGAATACTACGACCGCCTTTACTTGCCCCTCGTCGCTCCAGAACAGAAGATATCCTAAAGGCCGCTCTCCAGCGGCCTCTTCTCTTATTATGCCTTATATCGCTTCAAACAACTTCTCCGACTTGTCTTTCTAGAACTGCCGTCAAAAAATGGTCCGTATTTCCTGCCGCCCACGGGAGAAAATACAAACGGGAGGTGTGAGCATGAAGAGCACCACCACCAGCTGGGTTGTGACCGGACTAGGTGCGGTGGTCTCCGGGCTCGGGGCGACCATGCGCCAGAGCCGTCTTGGGACTGGAATCCTCGGTTTTGGACTGGCCCACATGGTGTTAGGAATCCTTGATATGGTTCGCCCGTTGCCCGAAAAGTAACATTTCCCCAAAAACAAAGTGGCCTGCCACTCCGCCACTTTGTTTTTTTATCTTTTATTTTCTGATCTATCTAGTTTCTAGTTTCTCCCGGAGGAAGGGCACGAGTTCCGCCACGGGAAGGCGGGTCTGCGCCATGGTATCCCGCTCCCGGACCGTCACGGTCTGGTCCTCTGGAGATTGGAAGTCCACCGTAACACAGAAGGGGGTCCCGATTTCATCCTGGCGACGGTAACGCCGGCCGATCGACTTGGCATCGTCATACTCAGTGTTCCAGTACCGTCGCAACTCCTGACTGAGCTCTTTCGCCAGCGCCGTTAGGGGTTCTTTCCGGGAAAGCGGAAGCACAGCTACTTTAACCGGTGCTATCTCCGGATGGAAGCGTAGCACAACCCGGGTCTCATCTTTATCCGGTTCTTCGTGATAGGCGTCGACCAAAAAGGCTAAAGTAGCCCGGTCCGCACCAGCCGATGGTTCAACCACGTAGGGAACGTAATGTTCGTTGATCTCGTGATCAAAATACTCGAGCTTGCTCCCACTATACTCCGCATGGCGTTTCAGATCATAATCGGTCCGGTTGGCGATTCCCTCCAGTTCGGACCAGCCCATCGGGAAGTAGTATTCAATGTCGATGCAGGCCTTCGCGTAATGGGCAAGTTCCTCCGGATCGTGGGGCCGCAAGCGGAGACGTTCCGGGCTGATTCCCAGCTCTTTATACCACTTATACCTTTCTTCGACCCATTTATTGAAATGCTCCTCATCGGTACCGGGTTTCACAAAGTACTCGATCTCCATCTGCTCAAATTCACGGGTCCGGAAGGTAAAGTTACCCGGAGTAATCTCATTCCGGAAGGATTTTCCGATCTGCGCGACCCCAAAGGGCAGTCGCTTCCTGGTTGTCGTCAAGATATTATGGAAGTTAACAAATATCCCTTGGGCAGTCTCCGGGCGCAGGTAAACCACGGCGGCCTGGTCTTCCACCGGTCCCATGAAGGTTTTAAACATGAGATTAAAGTTGCGGGGTTCTGTTAACTCCCCACCACACTCCGGACAGACGTCCGTCGTCAAGTGGTCGGCCCGAAACCGTTGACGGCATTTCTTACAGTCGACGAGCGGATCGGTAAAGCCTTCCAGATGGCCACTGGCTTCCCAGACCCGCGGGTGCATCAGGATACTGGCATCTTGCCCGACCATATCATCCCGCTCCTGAACCATCCGGCGCCACCAGGCCCGTTTCACATTATTCTTCAGTTCTACTCCCAAGGGACCATAATCCCAGCAACTATTTAAACCGCCATAGATCTCGCTACTTTGAAAGATAAAACCCCTTCTTTTCGCTAAAGAAACAATCTTTTCCATGGTCGTCGTTGCCGTAGGTGTTTTTTCATTTTCCATAATCGTTCCTCCTTATCGTCAGGCATTGCGCATCTATGTATTTCTTCAGTCAGGCTAACACAGCCTTTGCTTTTAAGTAAAACGGGGCAGTTTAAAAAAGAGGGGTGTCACTAAAACTTCCACCAGGGCGGCAATTACCAGTAGAGCAACGAGTAACGGAACAAAAGCCAGGCTTCTTTTGGCATGGTCGCCCCAAGAAGGCCGCCCGGAGTCTGCTTTGAAAATGCTCCGCCAATTCCGCACGCCCCAGATTATCCCGATGGTCGCAGCCAGCAAAATGGCGGGAATTTCAAAGAGGCCGTGGGGTAATAAACTCAGGAAAAAGGTGCTTTTCGGTAAAACCCGTTCATACTCATAGAGACCGGCCAGTAAACCAATGATAAAACCATTGGGTAAAACTCCCACCATTAACGGAAGAAACGGTAAGAAAGCTCCACTGAGCATGATTAAAACTGTGGCTTTAAGATTATTGAGAAAAATAATCAGAAACTGCCCCCACCAGCTGAGCTTAGCCATTTTTTCGATAAGTCCAGTAAATTGTTCTTGAATGACTTGTTCGATCGCATTTTTTGCTAGAACCGGGTCGGCCGTCCAGGTACCATAACCCATCGCGACACTTAAGATGAGCACGAAACCGGAAAAAGCCAAGAGCATCCGGTGAGACCGGGGAAAACCCGGCAAAAAGTGGCGTTTAGGCACGGGTATCATCCTCATAATTCATTCTTCAAGTATAACAAAGTCTGAAGAGACCTGTCAATTTAAATCAGACTCCGGCGGGGTCCAAGCCATCAATGACTGGAGAAAAGATAAGGATTTTAGCGGTTTTTCCGCCCGGAGCTGAATAAAGGTGAAGAGGAGATGTCCTAATTCGTTCCCCAAGGCCGGATCAACCGGCCGACGGGCCAACTCGCGGAGATCGACCTGGTATAATTCACGGAGAAAAGCCAACGCCGCCGGCCGGACCGGAATTAGATTCATGCCGCCCGCTCCGGCACAGGAGCGACAGAGCAACCCGCCTTCGCTTGGAGCAAAACCGACATAAGGGCCTTCCGCCTTCCGACAACCCACGCACCGGTCCAGCACGGGTTCGTAACCTAGATACTTTAACAAGCGTAGTTCAAAAGCGCGGGAGACCAACATTGGGTCGGGCACCTTCTCCAGCACCACCAATCCAGCCAGCAAAAACAGGAAGACATCGCTGTTTACCTCATTTAAAGGTAAAAAAACATCCAGAACCTCCGTCCACCAAGTGGCATAGGCCATTTTCAAAAGATCGTCCCGGAGCGGAGCAAATGACTTAATAAGCTCAGCTTGGCTCAGTTGGTCTAAACTTTTACCGGTAAAAATCAACGCTTTTAGGTATGAAAACTGCTGGGTAACCCCGACCAAACGGTTCCGGGGGCGCCGTGCCCCCCGCGCCACCGCTTCGATCTTCCCCTTTTCCTTGGTGAAAAGGGTCACAATCCGGTCGGCCTCCCCTAAACCGCGGGTCC
>ERZ773359.894-NODE-894-length-42806-cov-54.311946_pt1 | contig 42806 bp, 41 predicted proteins | sample MGYA00374955_ERZ773359 | MGnify/ENA primary metagenome ERZ773359 (study PRJEB29098, sample SAMN04486028) | biogas fermenter metagenome | study: EMG produced TPA metagenomics assembly of the Biogas fermentation microbial communities from Germany - Plant 4 DNA1...
ACTTTATAGTATGGTAACTTTTTATCTCTAAAATAATCAACTGTTGCTTTTATTACTCTTCTAAAGTCTTCATCAACAATTAAACATTTATCAACAGTTATTATTCCAAAGGACTTTCCCTTCATATGCATTCCAAGGGTTAACTCTCCACCCTTTTCTAAGTCTCCGAAGGTAAACTCCATTTTATTTCTATATTCCCATTGTTCTTGACTACCTACAACTCCTAAGTATTCCCCCATATCTACATTAGCATCTTTAAATAAGTTTTTTACTTCCTCACTTAATAGTTCTAATTGTTTTTCATAAGTTAAATTTTGTGATGTACATCCACCACATACTCCAAAGTACTCACAAGGTGCATCTATTTCATATTCTGCTTTTTCATCAACAGATAATAGTTTAAGTTCAGCATAACCTTCCCTTTTTTTCTTTACTCTACCTGAAACAATTTGTCCAGGAAAGGCTCCCTTAACGTATATTTTCTTTCCTTCTAACTCACCAATTCCAACTGAAGGAAATTCTGTTTTATCAATTTTAACTTGTACTGTACTTCCTTTTCTCATAGTGTCTCCTAATCATTATATTTTAAATTTAGTTTCTCACCTATAGTTTTTTCTAACTTTGTAGAAATTAATACTGGTCTATATAATACATTAACTATAATATAAAGTAAAAATAACATTTTCTCTCTATCTGTAATATAGTATCCTGCTAGACCTATTAAAAAATCAAAAACTACTAATACTAATAAAGCAATAGCAATTGTTATTGCTTGATCTATTATAGATACAAAAGCTTTTTTTAGAAATTTTACAAACTTTCCTTCCTTTTGTATTTTTACACCTTCTTTAAGAATTTCTTCATTTGAGTTTTCATACTTATCAATTTTTTCTAATCCTTCATTACTGCTCAAAATATGCTCCTCCTGTTATTTAGTTCTTTTTAATACTAAAATCATATACTTTTGAATCTAATTTATATAATAAATAATCATCTTTTATAGTTATAATTTCTACCAAACCATCTAAATTGCTTTCTATTGTTCCATTTGTATTTTTATTTTTAACTATATCTATAATTTGATTGTTTATTTCAGAGTAATCTCTTTCAGAATTATTAGTCATTGCTTCTGAAAATGCTGCCATTGAAGTTTCTTTAAAATCAAATTTATCTTCGGCTTTTATTTGATCTAAATCTAATTTGAAGCCCATTTTTAAATTAAGACTTCCTCTTGATAAATCTTCACCAAATATTTTAAAACCATAATACATGCTTTCAAGTCTATTTGGTTCTGGATTTAGGTTATCTAAATATATATGATTATCATTTACAGTTTCACCATTTTCTTCTGTTACTTTTTCTTCTTTATTATAGTCTAATCCATAAAATAAAGCTTGCTCTTCCATTCTTGCAAGTATTTCTGAGTGAAATTGACTAACTTCATCTCTTGTATAATCTTTAGCCCATTCTCCTTCACCAATAAAAGCTTCTTCCTGCTTATTCTCTGTTTGCGCCTTATTATCAGTTGATTTATCTGCAGCGTCTTTTACTGAATTACTACATCCTGCTATAGATACCGCTAACGTTACACTTACTATAATCGGTAATATTTTCTTTAGCATACTAGTTCCCCCTAGTCTTTCTTTTTTATCTATCAAATTTCAACTTATTATATCACTAAAGGTATTATTTTTAAAGACTTTGTCACATAACTGTCATATTCTAAGGCATTTTAAGGAATACTTCCTAAAAAAATTTTAAATTGTTATTGAATCCTTCAATTTTTCAAATGTCTTTTCTCCTATTCCTTTTACATTTTTTATCTCTTCTATGGATTTAAATGCTCCATTCTTTTCTCTATATTCAATAATACTTTTTGCTTTAGTTTCTCCAATTCCATTTATTTTAGTTAGCTCTTCTAGAGAAGCAGTATTAATATTTATTAGCTTTTCACTACTTTCATTCGTTTCTCCATAAATAATTTCACTTTCTCCTAAAAAATTTTCTTCACTAGAATTTTTATTAGGAATTATTATAAGCTGGTTAGGATTTAACTTAGCAGCTCTATTTATTTTATCTATATTTGCTTCAGATGTAAGACCTCCAGCTTTTTCAATTAAATCTTTAATTATGCTTCCCTCTTCCATTTCGTAAACATCTGGATTTTTTACTTCTCCCTTTATTTCTACTACTATTGTGTTTTTGCTTTCTTTTTCAATAGATAAATCATTTAAAGCATTATAATCTTCTGAAATTGTGCTTACAGATTCTTCAACAAATATATCTTCCATATACTCATCCATAAATACCTTAGACTTATTATCTCTATAAAAGTAAATAGAAAGAACTATAAATATAAAAGCTAAAAATAAAATTATAATATTTCTTATTTTTATATTTTTCAAGTAATTATTCATAGGCCTCCCTCTAATTTTTTTATTATAATTCTTAACCTTTTTTAATAAAAAATAACTGTTTTACTCATTTTTCTTAAGGAAAGGTGGAATAGTATTCATTTTTCTGTTAAAATATTTTCATATGAGTATAAATACAGATTGATTTGGGAGATATAATATGAGAAAAATATTTAATAATATGTTAAGGGTATTTTTATGTACTATTTTTTTTATTTGTTTTTCAGGGAGCATAATAAAAGCTGAAACTGCTTTACCAGAAGTTTATTCTGAAGGTGCTATTCTAATGGATGGAAAAACTGGAGATATTCTTTATGGTAAAAATGAGCACGTTAAATTTGAGCCAGCTTCTACAACTAAGGTAATGACAGCTTTAGTTGTTTTAGAAAATACAAAGCTTACTGATAAAGTTACAATAGGCATAAACCCTACTCTTGTTGATGGTTCTGCCATAGGAATTGCAGAAGGAGAAGTTTATACTGTTGAAGAACTGTTAATAGGACTTTTATTAGAATCCGGAAATGATTGTGCTGAAGCCTTAGCAGAGCATGTTGCTGGTTCTGTAGAGAAATTTGCAAAAATGATGAATGAAAAAGCTAGAGAAATTGGAGCATTAGATACTACTTTTAAAAATCCTCATGGACTACATGAAGAAGGTCACTTAACAACAGCCTATGATCTAGCTCTTATAATGAATGAAGCAACTAAAAATGAAGATTTTGTTAGAATATCAAGAATAGATGCTCATAAATATGAAAATCACCCCTTTTCTAATGGTGATGAGAAGTGGGCTATAAATAGAAATCAACTCTTTAATGAATATACTTATTATTATGAATATGCCTATACCGGTAAAAATGGTTATACTCCAGAGGCTAACCATACATATACAGCAACTGCACTAAAAGATGGACAACTGTTAGTAGCTGCATTTTTAAATGCTACAGAAAAAGATAACTTTTATTCAAATATAGGACCTTTATTTAACTATGGTTTTGATAATTTTGAAACTGTTAAATTAATAAATAGTAATGAAGTTCTTACTAGCTTAAATATTGATGATGAAAATGTTCTTCCTTTATTATCAAGCAAGGATGTTTATTATACTAAGCGTCGTTTAGAAAGCACTCCTTCTTATAATATTAATTATGATAGTAACTCTATTAATCCAGAAGAAATAGATGTAATTAATAAAGGAGAGGTAATTTTTACTGCTACAGTTAATGTAAATGGAAAGACAGTTTCTTCTATAGATTTATTAAGTGGTGCAAGTTATGAAAACACATCGATATTAAAATTCTTTAAAGACTTAAATTTATTAAATATTGCGCTTTATATATTAATATTAATACTCATACTATATATAATAAGCAGCATAGTCCAATCTATTAGATATAAAAAGGTTAGAAAAAGAAGACCAAAATTTAGAACTAGAACAAGATACAGATAAAATCAGTTAGTAGTGCTGAGTGTGAAGTGTGAAGTGTGGAGTTTGGAGTTTGGAGTTAGTAGTGTGGAGTTTGGAGTTAGGAGTTTGGAGTTAAGAATTGTACGAATATAAAAAGGAAGATGATTTTTACTTGAATAAAAATCATCTTCCTTTAATTTTTAAGGGGCTTAGATTCCAAACTTCAGGCTCCAACTCCACACTCCTAACTCCTAACTATATTTCACTCCTAACTGAATTATTTTCTCATTTTTTCTATAAGCTTTTCCATATCTTCTGGAAGTTTCGCTCTAAGACTTAATGGTTCTTTTGTTCTTGGAGATTTAAAGTCTAACCCATAAGCATGCAGTGCCTGCCTATTTATAATTTCAATATCTTCTTCATATCCATATAAGATGTCTCCATATATTGGATGGCCTAAATGACTTAGGTGAACTCTTATTTGATGAGTTCTTCCTGTTTCTAGAAGGCATTCAACTAAATCTCCTTCCTTAAACCTTTCTACAACTTTATAATGAGTTATACTTTCCTGTCCTCTATCATCTACAACTCTTTTTATTGTTCCTTCTTCTTCAGGTCTATATATAGGTAGATTAATAGTTCCCTCTAATTTTTCCATATGCCCATGTACTATTGCAAGATATCTCTTTTGAAAATTATCACTTTTCATTTCCTTAGATAATTCCATATGAGCATATTGATTTTTGGCAATGATTATAAGACCTGATGTATCCATATCTAATCTGCTTACTAGTCTTACTATACATTTTTGATTAGTTTCTTGAAAATAATACATAAGGCCATTAGCCAAAGTTCCAGATTGGTGCCTTTTAGTTGGATGAACTACCATATTTGGCCTTTTATTTACAACTATAATATCTTCATCCTCATAAACAACTTCTATATCCAGTTTTTCTGGGGGAATATTTTGACTTTCTTCTTTATCTAGTTTAATTAAAATATTATCATTTTCCCTTAAAATATAATTCATCTTTACAGCTTTATTATTTACAAATATTCTTTTATCTACTGAAGCCCCCCTTATAAGCCTTGAAGATAATCCTAGATCTTCCTTTAAAAACTCCCTAATCTTCCTACCTTCAAAGTCCTTTGGAACTTGTTTTTTTATTACACTCATAGTACCTCCCAATAAAAATTGACAATTGACCTATGTCAATTGTCAATTGATTAGTTTTCTCCAAAAAGATTGTAATCTGTTCCTAATAAAATTACTATATCGTAATCTGCATACTCCTCATCAGTTTTTTTAGAGAATTTATCTATCTTTATATCTCTTGATATTAAATTTTTATAATCATTATTTGCAAGTTGAATTACACTTTCTTCTGTTGGATTTCCATTTCCAATATCAACATTTACATAACCTAAAGAAATAAGTTCATCTCTTGCATTTCCAGCTAAACCATTTATTTGTGTTCCATTTAAAACTAATATTTTTATATCTTCTCTTTTGATTGAACTTGTTAATACAGAATCTGCTTCATTTTCAGAATTAATAGCATTAATTAATTCTCTATTCATATCATTATAGACTACATAAAAAGATTGTCCATATATATCTTCATTTACTCCTTGCAATGTATTCATTACTATATCCGAAGAATTAAGCTTAATTATTTTTAACGCTAAAGAAGTCATTGTTTTTGAATCCATATTTGTTCTTACATTTTCACTTATAATATTAAGAATTTCAGGAATTTTTAAAACTATTGATGGACTTAATGATTTTTCAACTAGTTTTTTCATTAGAGCATGTTGGTTGCTTATTCTGCCTATATCACCATCTGCAAGCCCAGTATCATCATTATTTTTTCTCCATCTAAAGAATTCCTCAGCTTTTTGTCCATCTAAATGCACCGTTTCGCCTGCATTAAAATGTATGTGTAAATCTTGAGCATCATCATCATAATACATATCCTGCTCTATATACATTTCCACTCCACCTAATGCATCTACAATATTTCTAAAAGCCTCATAATCTACTTCTACAATATAATTTATCCTTGTTTCTAATAAACTTTCAACATGTTTTATTATTTCTTCCTGCCCACCTATAGCATAGGCAGAATTTATCTTCCAATATCTTTGATATTCTCCAGTATCTAAATAGGCATCAACTTCAATTAGAGTATCCCTTGGTATTGATACTACATTTACCTTCTTTGTATTTGGATTGTAATTTACTAACATTATAGTATCAGTTCTTCTTGCAGAAGTATTATATTCATTTTCTACATCACCGATATCCATACCTAATAAAAGTATATTAACTGGTTCAGTAGAAGAAGCTGGTTCTACTGCTTCTCCCAAAGTATTAGTTTTAAGACCATTTAAAAAGGAATAAACATAACCAATAGTTCCTAAAATGATTACCGAAATTATTGAAACTATAGTAAATATTATTCTCCTTCTTTTTTGTTGTTTTTTTCTTTTTATCGCCTCAAGCCTTCTTCTCTTTTTTCTTTCTGCTATAGCACTACTATCATTTCTTCGAAGATTTTCGTTGTTATCCATTTTTACCCCACTCCCAATTTTGTCTTATTAAATAGTGTCTTTATTTAGCAATAAATAATTTCTAGCCTTTACACTATTTATATTAATAGGAAATCCCTTATCTAATAGATATTTAAGACTATGTGTTAAACAATTTAAAAGCCCTTCATTTAAATCTTTAAAAGCTGTTTCTCTTAATTTTTCTATTCCATTAAAATTTCTTCCAGGCTCTATCATATCGGCTATATATATGATTTTCTCTAACTTAGTCATATTTTCTTTTCCTGTTGTGTGCCATCTCATTGCACTTAAGATTTCTTCATCTTCTATTTTAAATACTTCCCTACCTAAAATTGGGGATACCATAGCATGCCAAAGTTCTGGTGCCTTTTCCTCATCTGCTGAAAGGACTATATTATTTTTTTCTATTAATTCCTTTAAGTCATATATAGTCATATTTTTAGCTATATCATGGCCTAAGGCAGCTATCTTTGCTTTTTCTATATCTATATTATTAATTTCTGCAAGCTTAATTGCTGTTTCCATTACTCTTAAAGTATGGTTATATCTATTTTCAAGTAAATTTTCTTTTAGATATTGTTTCATTTCATCTATTGTAAGCATATAATTCTCCTCAAATATAATTTATTATAATCTCATCTTATTTATATATTCTATTTTCTATTATAAAATCAAGAACTCCCTTTGGAAGAAAAAAATCAACCCTTTTTCCTTCTTTTATTCTTTCTCTTATCATAGATGATGAAATTTCTAAATTAATTATATCTAAAAATTTTATATTTGTATTAAATTTAATATTAATTTTATTTTTCTGATTTATTAAATCTTTATCATTATATCCAGGCCTATTAAAAACTACAAAATTTGAAAGTTCAAATATTTTACCTGGATTATTCCACTTTTCTATATCCATTAGGCAATCTGCACCAGTAATAAAATAAAGCTTATTATCTTCGCATTTAAAGTGTTCTAAAGTTTCATGGGTATAACTATACCCATTTTTTAATATTTCATAATCGCTTACTTCAAAATCCTCAAAGCCTTCTATAGCTCTTTTTACCATTTCATATCTTAAGGAAGCCTCTAAAATATCTTCGTTCTTTTTATGAGGAGGACTTCCTGCCGGCATAAATATTACCTTATCTAATTTAAGTTGCAATTTAGCTTCATATGCAATATATAGGTGAGCTAGGTGGACTGGATTAAAAGTTCCACCTATAATTCCTATTTTTTTCATATATTTATACCTTTATGGTAACTCTATCTTTGGCTTTTTTGAGGATTTTCTATAAAGAACTATTTTGCTTCCTATAGCTTGAATTCCTTCACATCCTAGCTTTGAACATATTTCATCTGAAACTTCTCTTGCAGCTAAACCGCTATTTTCTAAAACCTTTATTTTTATTAATTCTCTTGCTTCTAAAGCATCATCTATCTGCTTTAAAAAATTTTCTTCTACTCCATACTTTCCTACTTGAAATATTGGATCCATATTATTTGCAAGACCTCTTAAAAAGGCTCTTTGTTTGCTTGTTATCATTAAACTTCTTCCTTTCCTGTTACATAATATATTCAAATTCAAAATCGTTAAGTCTTACTATATCTCCATCTTCAATTCCCATATCTCTAAGTTCATCTAATATTCCCTTATTTCTTAATACTTTATGGAAATATCTTAAAGAGTTAACTTCATTAACATTTACTGCACTTAATAATCTATCAACAAAGCTTCCAGATACAACAAATACTCTATTTCCTTCTTCTCCATCTTCTATATTTATTTCATAAGTAAATCTCTTTTCTTCTGGAATAAATCTTTCTTCTTCTGGTATTTCTAATTCTGTTACTGGAATTTCTGTAAGCATTCTAGCTGCTTCTTTAATAACTTCATCTACTCCTTGTTTTGTAGCAGCAGACATCTTATAAACCTTATCAAAGCCTAATTCATTAACTTTTTTCTTAAAGTTTTCAAAAACTTCTTCATCATATAGCATATCTGCCTTATTAGCAACTACAATTTGTGGTCTATCCCAAAGTTTTACCGAATATTTCTTAAGTTCTTCATTTATTTTAACAAAGTCTTCAAATGGATCTCTACCTTCTATACCTGAGATATCAACAATATGAATAAGTATTCTTGTTCTTTCTATATGTCTTAAGAATTCTAAACCAAGACCTATACCTTCAGCTGCACCTTCTATTATTCCAGGAATATCAGCCATAACAAAGGAATTTATTCCTTCTACCTTAACTACTCCTAAATTTGGTACTAAAGTTGTAAAGTGATAGTTTGCTATCTTTGGTTTAGCTGCAGTAACAGTAGATAACAATGTAGATTTACCTACATTTGGGAAGCCTACAAGACCTACATCGGCTAATAATTTTAATTCTAAAGTTAACCATCTTTCTTCTCCTGGCATTCCTGGTTCTGCAAAGTTTGGCGCCTGTCTTGTTGGAGTACAGAATTTGCAGTTTCCCTTTCCTCCTTTTCCACCTTTAGCAATTACAAACACATCATCTTTATGAGAAAGATCTGCTATTATCTTTCCTGTTTCAAAGTCTTTTATTATAGTACCCATTGGTACCCTTATGTATAGGTCCTTTCCATCTCTTCCATAACATTTTGATCCTTGACCATTTTCACCATTTTCAGCTATAAACTTCTTCTTATATTTAAAATCTAAAAGAGTTGTTAGTCCTGTGTCTACTTGGAATATAATATCACCACCACGACCCCCATCTCCTCCATCTGGACCACCTAGAGGTACATATTTTTCTCTTCTAAAAGAAATGGCACCATTCCCACCATCCCCTGACTTAACAAATATTTTCGCCTTATCTATAAACATAAACTCACCTATCTTTCTAAAAATAACTCTTAACTTATTATTTATATTATTTCAATAATTTATATCCTTTATTATAACATAAGAAATATATTTCTTATTATTACAAATGGGCAATTGACAATGTACAATGAAAAGGAATTATCTATTGTCAATTGCCCATTACTACTATTACAAAATAAAGCACCCTCAACTTAGGGTGCTTTATTTAATAAATATTATTCTGCTATTGCTTCAACATCTACAGGGTAAATGCTTACTTTCTTTTTATTTCTACCCATTCTTTCGAATTTAACTATTCCATCTTCCTTAGCAAAAAGAGTATCGTCTCCACCCTTACCTACGTTTAGACCTGGATGAATCTTTGTTCCTCTTTGTCTAACTAAAATATTTCCAGCTAAAACGAATTCTCCATCAGCAGCTTTAGCTCCTAATCTTTTAGATTCAGAATCTCTACCGTTCTTAGTGCTACCGCCACCTTTTTTATGAGCAAATAATTGAAGGTTCATTATTAACATACTAGTACACCTCCTCTTTAACCAATCTTATATATTCACCGTCTTTTTTTGTTCCAAAATTTAATTTTATAGATTCTATCACACTTTCAATACTTTTTTCAAAAGTTAAAAGTAAAAGCTGACATTTATCTATATCTTCTGATTTAAGATTTGATAGATTTAAGTATAAATATCCATCTCTAATTTCATAATTGGTCTTAATTCCTAGCACTTCTTCGATTCCTATAACTACACTTTGTGATAGCACAGAAACTGAATTACAAATTAAATCATAAAGCCCAGAGGCCTTTTTCATTTCTGCTTGGGATAAAGCATGACCAGATATCTTAAATCCAACTGTTGAATTCTCTTTTCTTAAAATTTCTATCTTAATCATAGTAATTAAGCTTCAATCTTTTCAACTACTAATTTAGTGTATGGTTGTCTGTGTCCGTTCTTTCTTCTATAATCCTTCTTTGGCTTATATTTGAAAACTACAACTTTCTTAGCTTTGCCTTGAGCAAGAACTTTAGCAACAACCTTAGCTCCTTCTACAACTGGTGCACCAACTTTTAAAGTTTCACCATTAGAAACAGCTAATACTTCTGTTAATTCAACTGTTGAGTCAACTTCAGCGTTAAGTTTTTCAACGAATATTACGTCTCCTTCTTTAACTCTGTATTGTTTTCCTCCAGTAGCTACTACTGCGTACATTAAAACACCTCCTCTATTTACGGTCTCGCCAACCAAGGTACAAAGTTCGAAACTTTGTTTAGAAAAAAACCTCTTATGTGCGGTTTAACATCTGATATTGTACCACATTATTATGTAGCTTGTAAAGAAAATTATTCATATTTTTCTGGCTGATTAATTTTATACATTTTTAAATTTTCTTTTTGATTATTAAAGATTAATGGTTCTACTTTATATCCTTCAATTCCATCAACAAAATTTAAATATATCTCTTTATCTAAAGCATCAATATTCTTTAGAAAAGCAAAAATATCTCCCCTTACTACTTCTTCATAGTTTCTATCTAATTCTATATAAAAGGAAGTTATTGAACTCTCCTCTAAGGATTTAATTATCTTATTTCTTATTAAATTTTCTATATAGGATATTTTTAAAACATATCCTTCACTATTACATCTTTTACAAGGTTCTTCTAAATATTCATAAATAGATTTTCCCCTTCTTTTTCTAGAAATTTGAACAAGATCTAAATCCGTAAAAGGAAATACCTTAACATTGCCTTTATCCTCACTTAGCGCTTCCTTTAATTCTTTCATAACTTCAACTTTTTGCGAAAAATCTCTCATAGCTATAAAATCTATTATTATTATTCCTGCTAGATTTCTTAGAAGTATTTGCTTTCCTATTTCCCTTGCAGCTTCTATGTTTGTTTCCATAATAGTTTTATTAAAATTATTTCCTTTTATATTTTTAGCACTATTGACATCTATAACGTACATTGCTTCTGTTTTATCTATTACAATATTTCCACCACAATTTAGAGCAACCTTTTTATGTCTTAATTTAAGTATTTCCTTTTCTATATTATAAAAATCAAATAGACTTCTTAGGCCTTCATATTTTTCTAATTTTATATTTTCATATTTATCAACTAGATTTTTAATTTCTATATAGTCATCTTCATTATTTAAGATAATTTTACATTCATTATTTAAGTTTTCCCTTATAACCTTGTTTAAAATTATATTTTCTCCATAAACCTTACCTAATTTTAAACTATAGTTTAATTTATTTATAAGGTTACTTATTTCAAAAAAGATTTCTTCTCTTTCTAGAAAAATATCTTCTTCACTAGCATGAACTGCTTCTGTTCTCACTGTTATTCCATATCCATCAATATCTTTTAAAATACTTTTAATTCTTTCTTTTTCCTCTTCACTATTAATTCTCTTTGAAAAACTTATTCCCTTTCCTCCTAAGGTTAAAACTAAATATCTTCCTGAAATACTAATATTTCTGCTAACCTTTGCTCCCTTATTATTAATAGGTTCTTTAATTATTTCAACTAATAGTTCATCACCTTTTTTTATTCCTTCCTCCTTTAGTTCCCTACTATAATACATATAAGCTTCCTTATTTAGTCCAATATCTATAAATATAGAATTTATTGCAGGGACTATGTTTTTAACCCTTCCCTTATAGATTTCTCCTATATTAGGAGCTTCACTTATATCTTCAACAAAACATCTATTTAATTTTCCTTTATCTTTTATTGCAATTCTTAATAAATCATTGTTTCTCTCAACAAAAATTTCCCTCATAAGCTCACTTCCTAAATTTAATATTTTGCAAGCAAAATCTTTAAAGTTCTTCACACTTTATACTATTCTAGCACAGTAAAATTCAATTAACAATTACAAGAAAAAAAGCCTGCTAAAGCTTTTTTAAGCAGACTCTTTTATTTATTAATCATTTCAATATATTCATAAATCAAAATATTTCCGTAAGCTTTAAGAGCTTCTATTAACTCATCTTCATTTAAAATATAAATTAAATGCATGTCATCATCTAATACATAAAAGGTATTAAATTTATTTCTATCTACTAAAGATAAAACATTAACTAATCCTTGATTATAATAAACTGATATAGTTTTATTTTCTATATATTTGTTTTTTAAAAGTCTTTTTCTTTTTTTTATAATGTTTCCCATAGTTATATACATATAGGTTTTTCTCTCTATTTGAGTAATATAAAAAATTATCAATGCTGCAATAAGCATACTTATATTTATTTTTTTAAACCAAAAATATATGTATATATCTGTAAGTATAAATGCCATAGCAATAATATAGCTTGTACATATTATTATCTTTTGAGATTTTTTAAAAGTATATTTCTTTGATAATATTATTTCAAATATTCTAGAACCGTCTAATGGATAAGCGGGTAATAAATTAAAAAATGCCAAGCCTATATTTAACTTTGCACTTGTTATTAAAAACTCCCAAGTATAATTTAAATAAAATAAATAAAATAGTACAGCAATAATTATATTTAACATAACCCCTGCTAAATACACTATTATCTTTTCATTATCCTTTAATGAATCAATCTCTGAGAGTTCCGCCTTTACACCAAAAATATGAATTTCTAATTTATGAAATTTACATCCATATTTTAATGCAATAAACATATGAGCAACTTCATGTAATAGTACCCATAAAAGTGCAAACAATAACATATTATTACGGATACAGGCTAATAGAATTAAAGTTATTTCCGCTACTATTTTCTTTGTATCTTTTTTCATTTATATCTCCCTAAAAATTGCTCTTTATCTAACAATCACCTTCTACTTTTCATTATTTATTTATAATTTTAATTGGTATCTTTTTGTAAATTAAACTCCTTTATAAAACCATTATACTTTTCTTGAAAAACTTCCATAATCGCCTCTGTATCTATTCCTATTTTTTCTAAGTTCTTACTAATGGTTTTATAATCATAAGTTCTATTTATTTCTTTTTTTATCATGGTATATATGTTCTTAGCTTCAGGATTGGGAGTTATTTTTAGAGAAAATAATCCTGATAATAAAATTAGTGCTATTACTGTTTTTATAATTAGCTTTTCTAAAAAAGTAATTGACTTCTTCTCATTTTTTAATGAAGAATAGATTTGTCCTTTATAACTATATCCGTAATTATTTCTTTTCCTAGGATATATATCTCCCTTTTCATTTTTTCTCTCACTATTTTTACCTATTTTAACTTTTACCCGTTCTTTTAGTTTATTATAATAATCACTATATTCATTTGCATATTTAATCAATCTATCACCTCATTTCTCAATATTGTATTTATATTTTTTTTCTATATATTTTATGCTAGATATAATTCAAATTATTGATAGTAATATAAAAGAGAGTTATTTACAAAGTTTTTGTAAATAACTCTCTTTTATTAAAATCTTAATTTTTTTCTTCTCATTCCTACATTTATTGCCAATCCTAATGACATTACCGTTGTTAAAAGGGAAGTTCCACCATAACTAATAAGTGGCAAGGTTATACCAGTAATCGGCACCAATCCAATATTCATACCAATATTCTGAAGGATTGCAAATAAAAAGTATGATACTAATCCCACACAAATAATTGAACCAAAGGTATCCTTTGCCGTTCTTGCAATTGCAATCATTCTATAAATTAGTATTCCATATAATAGAAGTAAAAACAAACATCCAACAAGGCCCCATTGTTCTCCTACACTAGAAAATATAAAGTCAGTTTGTACCTCTGGAACATATTGAGCTGCATATCCAACTGAGTTTTCTTTAGATGTTGAGCCCTGAAGTCCTAGTATTCCACCATTTCCAATGCTTATTAATGCATGTCTTAATTGATAGCCTGATTCAGACATGTCAGCCTCTGGATTTAAAAAAGAAGTTAGCCTTTTCTTTTGATAGGAATGTATTATATCTAAATTAAAAACTAATACAATAGCTACTGCTAAAGCCGAAAATCCTACAATAAAAAATCTAATATCAAGTCCTGCTATAAAGAAAATACCAACAACAATAAAAAATAAAACCATTGTCATTCCCATATCTGGTTGAATAACAATAAATATGGCAGGAATAACCGAATAAAATGCCATGGTGAAAAAGTTTTTCCATTCATTTATACTTCCATTCATATCCTCTAAAGTTTTACCAAGCATCATAATAGTTGCCATCTTAGCTACCTCTGATGCTTGAAATGACAAAGGTCCTAATCTTATCCATCCTCTAGCTCCATTTATATCTGTACCTATAAACATAGTTATAATCAAAAGAAATATGGATCCCCAATAAAATAATGGAGTATATGCCTTTAGCAAAGTATAATCTATGGCAATAACAAAATATAAAGCTACAAGTACTACAACAAAACATAATGACTGCCTAATCAAAAAAAGATTGCCGTATTCCGCATGACTTGCTAAATATATATTTATTATTCCAAAAATCATCAAGGTGATTAAAGAAAATAGAATTGGCTTATCTATTTCTTTTAAAAGTTTAAGATTTAATTTAAAATGTGATAACATAACTCACCTCCGTTACTAACCTAAAAACTATTATATATAATATTTTAGCTAATTAAAATAACTTTAATAAAATATTAATTAATATTTTATTTCCATTTAACAATGATTTTGAAAAATAAAAAAAGAAGATGTTATCTAACAAAAGTCGATAAACATCTATATTATTAATTACTTAATTAAATATCTATTTAATTTTTCAATCTTTCTAAGACACATCTTACACTTTGAATAATAAATTATTTTACATTTTTAATAGGAATATTAGCTACTAATGCCGGACTATTTCCATCTATAGTTTCAGGCTTACTTACTGCTATTTCTACATCATCAGAATCTATTTCAATATATTTAGATATTACTTCTAATATTTCGGTTTTTATTTTTTCTAGGGTTTCATGAGGTAAATCCCCTCTATCGTGAATAAGTATTAACTTTAATCTATCCTTTGCAACCTCTTTAGGCGTTGGTTTATTTGAAAATCTTCTAAAAAAATCCACCTTCACTTCCCCCTTTAGCGTTTAAATATTTTTTTCAATACAGCAAAAAATCCTTCACCACCAACATTTAAATCTAATAGTGGTACTTTTTCTCCTGTTATCCTTCTTGCAATATTCTTAAATGCTTGTCCTGCTAATGCCTTATCATCAAGAACTATTGGTTCTCCTTTATTAGTTGAAATAGTAATACTCTTATCATCAGGTACAACTCCTAAAAGTTCAACTGATAAAGTTTCTATTATATCAGAAACATCTAGCATATCTCCCTTTTGAGCCATTTCGTAATTTAATCTATTAACAATAACTGAATGATCTTCTAAGCCTTTTGCATCAAGTTTACCAATAACTCTATCAGCATCTCTTACTGATGTTATTTCAGGATTTACAACTACTACTGCCTTATCTGCTCCTATTACTGAATTTTCGAAACCTTGTTCTATTCCAGCTGGGCAATCTATTAAAACATAATCAAAATCTTCTTTTAATTCATTAACTAGCTTAAGCATATCTTGTGGTCTAACATCATCTTTGTCCTTAGTTTGAGCTGTAGGCAATAAGAAAAGATTTTGATATCTTTTATCTTTTATTAAAGCTTGCTTAAGTCTGCATCTATTTTCAAAAACATCTGTTATAGTATATACTATTCTGTTTTCTAAACCCATTAAAACATCTAAATTCCTTAGGCCAGTATCTCCATCGACAACTACTACTCTTTTTCCTAAAGCAGCTAATGCTGTGCCTAAATTGGCTGTTGTTGTAGTTTTTCCAACTCCACCTTTACCTGACGTAATTACTATAGAAATTCCCATTTTATACTCCCTCCAACGCTAAATATATTTCTTTGGTAAATAAGGTTCAACTACTATAGTATCCCCTTTAATTTTTGCTAATTCTGGATATGATGGCTTAACTCCATCTTCTGGTGCCCTTGTTAAAATATCCGCTATTTGTAATATTTCAGGTTGTAAATTAATTGCAGAAACAATAGCCTTTCTATTTCCCCCAACACCTGCATATACATGACCTTTAATACTTCCTAAAACAATAATATTCCCGCCTGCGTATACCTCTGCTCCATTGTTAATATCACCTATAATCACAATATTGCCGTGGTATTTAACAAGCTGACCGCCTCTTATAGTCTTCTTTATAAATTTTGTTTTTCCTTCATATACACCATTAAAAATTTTATTTTCATTTTTTTCTGCTGTTAATTCTTCAAAAGTACAATCCTTTATTTGTATTTCTTCAAATAAAAGATCCTTTAATTTTTCAATTTCAACTTCACTAAAGCTTTTTAAATTTGAAATGATATTAATAGTAGAGCCCTTATAAAAACTCTTTCCCGAAGACAACTTACTTAATAAGGCTTCTAACATTTCATTAAAACTTGAAAATTTATCTATATAAATTTTGGCATTAATTCCATCCTTAGTGCCTTTTATCTGTATTCTATCATCCTTCATTGGTTTCCCTCCACCAATACTTGTCATAGATATGAAATTATATCTTATAAATATAATTATACTCTTAAATTATATCACATAACAACATATTTTTACATATTTTATAATTAAATTATATAAAAGTATATTAATCCTAAAATTTTAATTTATTTAGACATAATTTAAATTTAATAAAATTATTTATTATATATTAACTTAGATTATAGATAAAAAAGCGTAAATATAACTTAACAAAGATAATAGGATATGCTTATTAGCATATCCTATTATCCTAGTCTGTTTATTCACACTTTTCTATTGTTCTGCATTTTCTGTTGTAGTAGTTGTTTCTTGATTATCTAGTTTTATAGAATCATCTTTATTATCTTTTAAAGGTGATTCTAAAACATATTTTTTAAAAGATTCAGACTTTGAACCATAGTTAGGATCAATTTTTAATAATTCATCCTTAAAGTAAGCTTCATAAATTGCTTTATGAATAGTAGCAGCTTCACTACCTCTACTTCCATCGTAGATTGTTGAAAAGATTGCTATTTGCGGATTATCTAGAGGTGCCATACTTATGTAATTACCATATGCTTTTCGGCCTTGTTTTCTATAAACTGCATCATCGTTTGCAAAGTCCGCAGTTCCTGTTTTACCTCCAACTTTTATTGGAAAGTTTGCAAAAGATTGATAAGCTGTACCATTACTTGGACTTGTATTAACTCTGTACATTCCATCTTTAACGGCTTGTAAAAACTCTTCTGGTATATCTAATCTATCAACAACTTCTGGTTTAAATTCTTTAATAACCTCTCCTGTTGGTGACGTTATTTTATCAACTAAGGTTACTTTATATCTTACCCCTCCACTAGCTAAAGTAGCAACATAATTTGCCATTTGTAATGGAGTAAAGTTATTCATCCCCTGTCCAATAGCGCTGTTTACAATTTGTCCTTCTGTTGTAATTTCTGATGCCATATTATTTACAATATAATAAGCAATTGCATCACCAATTACACCTGCTTCTTCATCAAGATCTACGCTTCTTCTATTAGAAGCTTCTTCAACATTTGCCTTATATGCATCCGAAACTTCCATTATCTTCTTAATATAAGGAATTAGACTTGCTGAAAATTCTGTATTGTTAGTTACCTGCTCATCAGTTCCTATTTTTAATAAGGCAGCTTTCATTTCTTCTTTTAATACAGTTTTAGCTTCCTTAAGCTCATCAGAATCATTTTCATTATCACTTATATCAAAAGGTATGAAACTATACATATAATAGTTTCCTGCTTTTAAAGCATTTACTATTTCAAACATTGGATTATCAGCTATAGTTTTTCTCCAAGATTTAAAATTATAAACTTGCCCAAAGTTTTCTTCAATTTGAATTCCAGTAGATGGATTATCTGTACCAAATTCAACTCCTAATCCAAACTTATAAGCATATTTCGCTAAATTATCTAAATCTTCAATTTCTCCTCCATAATTCTTCCATAATCTATATCCCATTTCATAGAAAAATACGTTTGAAGATACTTCTAAGGCTTTTCTTACATCTGTCGGACCATTTGCATGACCTTCAAAATTCCTAAGCACTTGCCCTGTTTTATCCCATGTACCATTAGTGTCATTTATATATTCATAAGGAGATACAACACCCTCCATTAAAGCAGCTATTGCAGTAAGAGGTTTAAAAGTTGAACCTGGAGGCAACAGCCCTTGAGTAGCATAATTAAAGAATGGCTTAGGATAAACATCTATTCCATCATACCTTTTTCCTGTTTCTTCATTTACAGGGAACAACTCATCAATATTTCCCGTAGCACCAGTTCTTTGCATATATTCTTTAGCAAAGCTTTCTATATCAGGAGCAAAATATGCTTTATATTGTTCATCTGTTAATCTTCCAGGTATAGAGAAAATATTTGGATCATAGGTTGGATAACTTACCATAGCAATTACCCTGCCAGTATTTACTTCTATTGCTACTACAGCACCTCTTGTAGCATTAGCAGAAATACCTTGACGCATTATTCGTTCCATAGTATCTTTCATTGCTTGTTCTGCTGCATATTGAACATTTTTATTTATAGTTAAATGAATATTATTTCCTGGATAAGAATCTAGCTTAAATAATTCTTCAGTAATCTTACCCTTTGAATTTACCTTAACTGTTGTTCCACCTTTTGTTCCTCTTAATTGGTCTTCAAAGGCTGATTCAATTCCTGCAACGCCAATTAAATCTGTAGAAGCATCATAACCTCTTAATTCGTAATTTTCCTCATTTGAACTATTTATTTTAGATAAATATCCTATAGCTGCAGAAGCTAAATTATTATAAGGATAAAATCTTATTGGTTCTATAACTACATCAATTCCAGGTAAATCATTTGATTTCTGATACATTATAAAAGCAGTATCTTTTTTAATATTAGTTGCTATATCTACGGATCTAGATCCTTGGAAACTAGATATTTTTATAGCATCTTTTACTACTACATAACTTCTTATTTTCTCTAGAGAATATCCGTTTTCTACTAACTCATCAAATATTTCTTTTCCTGATTTTTCTTCATAACTTTCCATTTTTTCATTATAATCGTCTAATCTCGCTTCGTAAGCTTCATCACTTTCGCCTTCTTCTTTAATAGGCTTTTTATTTACCACTTCTTCCAAGTTATATAATTTTACTAATTCATAGAAAGTTTCTTCTGCTGATATTTTTAAAAGTTCATTATTAACTTCTTCGGTTTGCTTATCTGTTAAATCTTCCTTGTTATCAGGAAATAATTCCTTTTCAATTTTTTCATTTAATCCTCTATCTCTTTTAAATCTAATTTCAAGAAGTTTTTTAGTATCTAAATCATCTGTTTTAAAATCAAAATAAAACTTTCCGCTGCTATCTATTTTTAAAAGTAAATCATCTTCAACTTCCTCATTATTATCAGCTAAGATTTGAAAAACTTCATCCATTGTTGAATAAAAATCTTCACTGTCATCACTAGGTTTAGTATAAGTCAAGGTATAGGTTTGAATATTAGTCGCCAAAACATTACCCTCACTATCATAAATCTTTCCTCTTGGAGCCTTTTCCGATATGAATCTAGTTGATCCTACATCGGCCTTTTCTTTATATTCTGCATGCTTATAAACTTGAATATATAAAAGCTTTAAAACAATAGTTGCAAAAATTATTCCCATTATAATATTTAAAACAGTATATCTTGAAATTTTTTTCTTCTTTTTAGGTTTATTTACTATCATTTAAACCTCCATTGATTTTTCTCATATTGATTATTACAAAGCTTAAAAACATAATTATATCCAAATAACATAAATATACTTCCATATAGAGCTGAAAATATTCCTATCTTTATATCTATGGTTTTTCCCAAGATTTTAAAAACAATGAATATAATAAATACTTTTAATATGTATATAAATATAGAAGAAATTACAGGTATTAATCTTTTTTCCCTATAGATATTTTCTCCTATAATCGCTGCTAACAAGCATACAAATAAATTTATAAAACTATTAATTCCAAACCCGTTATAAAAGTATATATCCTGCAGAATTCCAGAAAAGGCTCCTATAAAAACAGCTTCTTCTCGCCCATTTATTATAGAATAAGCTAAGGCAAAAATAAAAAGTAGTTTAGGGTATGCACCATTGATAGCTAAAAATGGCATAAGTGCATTATCTAGAATTAATAGTAGAATTGAAATTAAAATAATAACCCTCTTTTTCATTTTATTAACCTCTAATTTTCATATTTTATATCTCTCGTTTCCTTAGGAACAACAGCAAAAATTTCTTCTAGCTTATTAAAATCCACATATGGTCTTACTATAGCTTTTTTCATAACTTTAACTTCATCAGTTTCAACTGAAATAACTTCTCCAATTCTAATTTCTTTAGGATATATTTGTCCAAGGCCTGATGTTAGTATAACATCACCTTCTTTTATTTCTGAATTTATTGGTAGATTTGTAACTACGGCTAAATTTTCACTATTGTAATTCTTGTAACCACTTAAAATTCCTGTAGTTTCCCTTGTACTTTCTACCATTACTGCTACTGAAATATTTTCGCTTATTAAACTTTCAACAATTGCCCAATTTGTTCCTACACTTGTTATTTTGCCAACTAATCCCTTATTTGAAATAACGGCCATATCCTTTGCAAGTCCATCTTTTTCTCCCTTATCTATAATGTATCCTTTTGAAAAACTTTCTCCACTATAGCCAATTATTTCACTACCTATATAGTCATACTTATTTTTTGAATTTGAAAAGTTTAAAATTTCTCTTAGTCTATCATTTTCTTCTTTTAGCTTATTATATTCTATTAATTTATTTTTCAAGTCAATATTCTCTTTTGTTAATTTCTTATTTTCCTCTTTCACTTCTGAAAAATTAAGAAAAAAATCTACCGTTGTTTTTAATCTATTATTCATATTATGAAGCACTTTTTGTAGGGGATTGGTTAAAGTTGCTACACCACTTGAAGCAGCATCTTTTTGACTGCTATTAGATGTATATATTATTAAGCCTAAAAATGTAACTGACAGCACTATAATAGTAACTGCCAGTTTATTTTTAAAGAACTTCATTTTTATACTCTTTGGCTCCTACTTAATTCATCAAAGTCATCTAATGCCTTACCTACTCCTAAAGCTACGCAATCAAGTGGTGATTCTGCTATATGAACAGGCATATTAGTTTCTTTATTTATTAACATATCTAATCCCCTAAGAAGAGCTCCACCGCCAGCTAACATTATTCCCTTTTCCATTATGTCTGCTGATAATTCTGGTGGTGTTTTTTCAAGAGTTGTTTTAATAGCTTCGATTATTGCATAAACCGGCTCCTTTAAAGCTTCTCTAACTTGATCTTCTGAAATAGTAACTGTCTTTGGAAGACCTGTTATCATATCTCTACCCTTAATTTCCATACTTCTTTCTTCCTCATCTACTTTATAAGCGGAACCTAATTCCATTTTTACTTGTTCAGCGGTTCTTTCTCCCACCATTAAGTTAAATTCTTTCTTTATGTAATTAATAATTGATTGATCTAATTCATCCCCAGCAACTCTTAAAGATTTGCTTGTTACAATTCCTCCTAATGAAATTATTGCAACTTCTGTTGTACCTCCACCAATATCAACTATCATACTTCCTGTTGGTTCACCAACTGGTAATCCTGCTCCTATTGCTGCTGCCATTGGTTCTTCCATTAGAACAACATCTCTTGCTCCTGCAAATTTTGCTGCCTCTTCTATTGCTCTTCTTTCAACTTCTGTTACTCCTGATGGATAACAAACTATTATTCTTGGGCTTGTAAAAGAACTCTTGCTTGTTACCTTTTCAATAAATTTCTTAAGCATTGTTTGAGATATATCAAAATCTGCTATTACTCCATCCTTTAATGGTCTTATGGCAACTATATTTCCCGGAGTTCTACCTATCATTAATTTTGCTTCCGCTCCAACTGCTAAAGGCTTTCTTGTTGTAGTATTTATAGCAACAACTGAAGGTTCATTTAAAACTATACCTTTTCCCTTAACATATATTAAAGTATTTGCTGTACCTAAATCTATCCCCATGTCTTTATTTCTACTGAATAATCCCATTTGAATTCCCCTTTCGCTTATATTATTCCTTTTTCTTTTAAGCTTATAAATTTCTCATTTCCTACTATAATATGATCTAATAGATCGATTCCTATTATTTTGCTACATTCCTTTATTCTAAGTGTTATATTTATGTCTTCCTTACTTGGAGTAGGATCTCCTGAAGGATGATTATGGCAAATTATAATACTTGAACTGCTTTTCTTTAATGCTTCGTTAAATATTTCTCTTGGATGAACTATTGAAGTATTTAAACTTCCTTTAAAAACATCTTTTACTCCTAATATATTGTTTTTCGTGTCAAGCATTATCAATTTTAAAATTTCCTGCTTTAAATTACACATCTCATTTATTAAAAGATTTGCTACATCCTTAGGAGAAGATATTCTTTCGTTATTTTTTATTACTCTAAGGCTATTAAATCTTCTAAATAATTCTCCCATAGCTAAGATTTGACTTGCTTTTATGTTCTTTATTCCTTTTATTTTTTTTATATCGCTAAGTCCTGTATTCAACAAACCATTAAGCCCTTCAAATTCCGAAAGCAATCTTGTACTTAAGGAGATAACATTTTCTCCCTTTGTTCCAGTTCTTAAAATAACTGCAAGTAATTCTGCATTATTTAAAGCTTCGGGGCCGTTTAAAAGCAATTTTTCTATTGGTCTTTCTTCTTCTGGAATATCTCTAATTTTAAGATTATTATTCATAGCGTCTCCTTTAAATAATAACTTTTATTAGAAATATACCCATAAATCATATTATTTAACCTTCTTTAGCATTTTATTCAATAAATTTAATGGCATACCTACTACATTATAATAACATCCATTTATCTTTTCTACAAAGACACCACCATAACCTTGTATTCCATAGGCACCAGCCTTATCAAGAGGCTCACCTGTTTTTATGTAAGATACAATTTCTTCATCAGTTAAATCTGAAAATTTAACTTCTGTATATAAGGACGCTTTCTCTAATTTATTATTTGAAGTATTAAAAACCACTACTCCAGAATAAACTCTATGTACTTTTCCACTTAATAATTTAAGCATATTAAATGCATCTTCTTCATTTTTAGGTTTTCCCAATATTTTATTATCTAGGACAACCACTGTATCACCAGAAATTATTATGGTATCTTCCTTTATTTTTTCTTTAACGTTTAATGCCTTTCCTAAAGCTAAGTCTACAACATATTTGCCTATGTCTCCATTAAATATAATTTGCTCTTCATCAAAATCACTTACAATAACCTTAAAGTCATCAACTATTCTATGTAATAACTCTTGTCGTCTTTCTGAACCTGAAGCTAATATATACTTCAATTTTACCACATCCTATTAATTTAGTAGCCTATTTTTAGTTTGTGTTTATTATCTTTTAATTATTAGTTAAAACAGCTCTTAAAGCACATTAAAAGCTACTTGTATCAATCTTTTATAGTTTAACATTATATAAGATTCCAAACAAGTAGCTTTTACCTTCTTTATTTAATTTTTATTAATTTGTAATATTTTTGGTATCAATATCCATGCTATTCTTTAATTTTACTTATAATAGTATAAATATATACATTCTCTTCATTAATATTTTCTTTATTTATTTTTTCAGGCATATTTTTAACGTGTTCTTTATATTCTTTTAATAATTCTAAATAATTCCCTTCTCTAACTTCTTCTAAACTATTTATCCATTCTTTAAAATCAGTAGTATTTACTTCTTTAACCTCTGCTTTATAAGCGGTGTTTAATATTTCTAAATGCCCATCTATTATTGCTGCTAACTGATTTTCATCAATATTTCCTTCATTTAAAGACACCTTAAATTTAGCACTTTCAATATTTTTTCCATTTAATTTATCTAAAATTTCTGAACTTCCTTCTTCTTTTGTAATAGCTCCAATAACCTTAAATTTTTCTGCTTCATCTTTAACTACAAAAGCATTAAAATCACTTTTTATTTTATTCAAAATTTGATTTGCATTTTCTTCTTTAGAAAAATAGCCACATTGTATCAATGAAAAGCTTTTTATATTTGAACTTTGACTAACTTCTGCTTCACTACTAGTATTTGTTATTGGCTCCATATCTAAATTAAAGGAAGCTGGTAAAAATTTTATTATCGACCAAGCTCCTGCAGCGCCAATAGTTATTGCAATAGCTGTAGTTATTAGTATTGATGTAAAAAACTTCATTCCTTCATTTTTCTTTTTATATTGATATTTTGTGTACTTCATTTTATCCTCCCCCTCTTTTTCTTACTAATATATATTCAGGAGAAGATAATAATATTCTTATGTAAAAAAGCGACAAGCACTTTTATTTAAGTTCTTTTAAAACTTCCTTTAAGTATTCCCAAACATTTTGAACTGATTTTATGCTCATATGTTCTTCTGGTGTATGAACATCAAATAAATCTGGTCCAAAGCTAATCATATCTAAACCGCCTAACTTTTCATTAAATAGGCCGCATTCTACTCCTGCATGAATTGCAACTATATTTCCATCTTTACCATACATTCTCTTATAAACATCTAAGCATAATTCCCTAAGCTTAGAATCTGGATTATACTCCCAACCAGGATAATTTGCAGTTGTATTAAACTTACAGCCAATAATATCTGCAATAGTTTTGCTTCTTAGTACTATTTCTTCCTTTAAAGACTCTACTGAACTTCTTATAGCACTATCATAATGAACTTTATTATTTTCTGTTCTTACAACTCCTAAATTAGTTGAGCTTTGTACTAAATCCTTTATTGTAGGACTCTTTGTATCTATTCCATTAGGAATTAAATATAATAAATTAACTGCCTTTTCAGTCGAATCCTTTGTAAATATTTCAGTTATCTCTTCCTTAACTTCTGACACCTTAACTTTTACCCCTGGATCTTGAGTCTTTAATTCATTAAAGAATATTTCCTGCCACTTATTTACTAATTCTTTTACTTTATCTAAATCACTTTCATTTATTACTATTAAGGCATCTGCTTCTCTTGGAATTGCATTATCTTTTGAACCTCCATTAAGGGAAACTAATCTAAAATCAACTTCAGCTAATAAATTTTTTAATACTCTTCCTAATAGTTTATTGGAGTTTCCTCTTTCTTTTATTATATCCATTCCTGAATGACCGCCCTTTAAGCCGCTAATTGAAATATCTAATAATGAAGTATTATCAGCTCTTTTTTCTAAGTCAGCAGAAAATTCAAATTTACTTCTAATTCCTCCAGAACAGCTAACTAAAAAATCTCCTTCTTCTTCATTATCTAAGTTAATTAATAATTTTCCTTTTAAATGTTCCCTTGAAACTGCCATAGCCCCAGACATTCCTGTTTCTTCATCAGTAGTTAATAATACTTCTAATGGTGGATGAGGAATATCAGTTGAAGCAAGAAGAGCTAAAGCATAAGCAACCGCTATACCATTGTCTGCACCAAGTGTTGTATCAGTTGCATAAATCATGTCATCTATTATTCTAAGCTTTATAGGATCTTTCTCAAAATCATGATTTACCCCCTTGTTCTTTTCACAAACCATATCCATATGACCTTGGATAATAACAGTAGGAGAATTTTCATATCCTTTAGTTCCTGGTTTTTTTATTATAACATTTAGAGCTTCATCTTGTGTCACTTCTAAATTTAACTTCTTTGCTATACTTACTAAGTAGTCACTTATCTGTTTCTCATTTCCTGAACCTCTTGGTATTTGAGATATCTCTTCAAAATATTCAAATACTTTTTTAGGTTCTAGATTTTGTAAAACTTTCATATTTATTTCTCCTTTTCTTACTAATTTGTGCTAAAATTATAATATAAAAATAGTATAACACAAGTAAAAAAGTGTAGTACACTTTTTTAAAATTCACAATTTATAATTCAAAATTAATATTATTAGTGTTCCCAATAACAATGAATAATTATAAGGAAGCTAATTAATAGCTAAATAAAAGATATTTAAAAAGTATAATTTAATTTTAACTAAATTATTTCCTTTATTATATATTGATAACTCTTAGCTGTGCACTAAAAAGTGCTGGCACTTTTTTTCATATATTATTTTCAGAATATTCATTTAATTTATTTGTGAGAGGTGACTATTATGCAAAAAACAAAAATGATCTTTACCATCGGCCCTGCCAGTGATAAGGAAGATATTATTAGGGAGTTTATTAAAATAGGAATGAGTGCAGCAAGACTTAATTTTTCTCACGGTACTCATGAAACTCATAAAGAAAAAATTGATCTTATTAAAAAAATCCGAAAGGAAATGAATTCGCCAACTGCAATTATATTAGATATTAAGGGGCCTAAAATAAGAACCCATAAATTTATAAATGATGCTGTTGAACTCTTTGAAGGTCAAGATTTTACTTTTATTTGTAAAGATGAAATCATTGGAGATAATACTAAATGCTCCGTTTCTTATAAAGATCTTTATAAGGATGTTAAAATTGGCGGTGAAATACTAGTAGATGACGGACTAATAAGATTTAGAATTGAAGATATAATTGACAAGAATATAAAATGTAAAGTTACTGTAGGAGGAATAATTAAAAACAACAAAGGTGTAAACCTTCCAAACGCTAAAATCAGCCTTCCATCTATTACTGAAAAAGATAAGGAAGATATAATATTTGGATGTAATAATGAAGTTGATTTTATTGCTGCTTCCTTTGTTAGAAAGGCTTCAGATGTTTTAGATATTAGAAAGGTATTATATGAAAACGGCGGAGAAAATATTAGAATAATATCTAAAATAGAAAATCAAGAAGGAGTAGATAACATAGATGACATTATAGAAGTTTCTGATGGGATTATGATAGCTAGAGGTGATATGGGAGTTGAAATACCTATAGAAAAAGTCCCTATAATTCAAAAGCAGATAATAAGAAAATGTAATGAAGCAGGAAAAATAGTAATAACTGCTACTCAAATGCTGGATTCAATGATAAGAAATTCAATTCCAACAAGAGCAGAAGCATGTGATATATGTAATGCCATTTTTGATGGAACAGATGCAATAATGTTAAGCGGTGAAAGTGCTAGCGGCTTATATCCTATAGAAGCAGCTAAGACAATGTCTAAAATAGCTTTGGAAACTGAAGCTAACTTAGATTATATTTACTTAAATAAACGACTTAAGGAACCTTCTTTAACTTCTTTTTCTGAGGCAATTAGTTATTCAGCTTGTAGAACTTCTAATCTATTAAATGCAAAGGTAATAGTTGCTGCTACAAATAGTGGTACTACAGCAAAACTTATATCAAAATATAGACCTAAGTGCCCTATTATAGCAATAACACCTCATGATGAAGTAAGGCGCAGCTTAAACTTAAATTTTGGTGTCTTCCCTACCTTCTGCCAAATATTTAATACTACTAATGAAATCTTAGCAGAGGCAAAAAAAGTTGCTGCAAATTTATCCTTTGCTAAAAAGGGAGATGACATTGTAGTTGCTGCTGGAATAGCTAATTCAGAAGCAGGAGGAACTAATATGCTTAAAGTTTATAAACTTTAAGTAAAGGAAAATCTACAATTTATAAATAAAAGACTGCTGACAGAGTCAGCAGTCTTTTATTTATAATTAAAATTTGAAATCTAATAACGAAAAACTAAGCTTAGTTCTCCACACTATTGAAAGCTGAAAGCTATCAATTATTAAACAGGTTTCCAAAAAGATCTCCTAATGAAATTCCTTCATCTGAATCATTATATTTTAAGTATTCCTTAGATTTTTCATCAGCGTCTTTTATTGATAAAGATATTTTCTTATCTTCTTTATTTATGTCTAACACTTTAACCTTTACCTTTTGTCCTAAAGTTAAAGCATCTGAAGGTTTAGCTATATTTTCGTCTGTAATTTCATTAATATGAACTAAGCCTTCTACTCCTGGGAAGATTTCAACAAAAGCTCCAAAGTTTAAGAATTTAACAACAGTACCTTCAACTACATCTCCAACCTTTGTTTTTGACACTTCTGTTGTCCATGGATCTTGATTTACATCTTTTAGAATTAGAGATACCCTTTCCTTTTTAGCATCTACTTCACCAACAAAAACTTCTACCTTATCTCCAAGCTTAACTACATCTTCAACTCTTTTTACTCTTCCCCAAGCTAAGTCATTAATATGGATTAATCCAGTTATTCCTCCAAGATCTACTATTGCCCCAGATTTTAATATCTTTACAACTGTACCGCTTCTTTTTTCTCCAGCTTTAATATTTGCCCAAAGCTCTTTCTTTTTACTTTCATATAATGCATCTTCAATAACTCTTCTTGATGCTACTACTTTCTTATTTCTTAAATCTAATTCTATTATTTTAACTTCTAATTCTTTACCTACTAGTGAAATTAATTGAATTCTTTCTCTTGATGCCAAAGAAGCAGGAATAAATACCCTTATATTTCCATAATAAGCTGCTAAACCACCTTTTACTTCCTCTTTAACATAAACTTTAATATTTTCTCCCTTTTCAAAAGCTTCCTTTATTTCTTCTCTTTCAGTAATTTCTAAAGCCTTATTTCTAGATAACTGAACATAACCTTCTCCATCATGTGGCGATAATACATATACTTTAATTTTATCTCCTTTGCTTACAACTTCTAAAGGATTTCTATCTGTATTTGTTAAATCTTCTTTGGCAATAATACCATCAAAAGCATAATCGATGTTTACAATCACTTCTTTATCATTAACATCAATTACTACTCCTTCTAAAATATCTCCTGTATGTATTCTCTTTACATCAAAATCCTTTAGTAAATCCTCCATTGTTTGTTCTCTATTTTCATTTTCCATATCCTTCACTCCTCTTATACTGTACTTCTTTTTGAATTATCTATTTTTAATAATAAAGATTATGTTTATAGACTATCTTGTAAAAACTAACTCTTTATCATTAGATAGATCATGATTATATTCATAGTCTTCTAAATTGAACTTCTTAATATCATCTATATTATCAATTTCATTTTGAATAATATATCTAGTCATAAGACCTCTTGCCCTTTTAGCCTTTAAAGTAATTACTCTATACTCATCTCCTCTTAACTCCTTAAAAATAGGAGTTATAACCTTTATTTCTTTATCCTTTTCTATACCTTCAATTGACTTATAATATTCCTTAGAAGCTAAATTTATAAGCAATTTACTACTACTCTTTTTTACTTCTTCTGCAATAGTTTCTTCTAAAGTTTTCCCCCAGTATTCATAAAGATTCTTTTTACCTTCTATAGCTAGTTTTGTACCCATTTCTAATCTATATTCATTAACACCATCAAAAGGTCTTAAAACTCCATATAGGCCTGATAGTATTCTAAGATGATCATTGGCATAAAATAATTCGGCATCAGTAAAGCTTAAAGGATCCATGCCTCTAAATACTTCTCCTCTAAAAGCTAACAAGGCTTGCTTAGCACCATCTAAGGTGGTTGTCCACTTTTCATTTCTTTCCTCAGTCAATTTTGCTAATTTTGTACTAATTTTCATTAACTTTTCTAAGGAAGAACTATTATATTTCAACAGCTCCTTCATTATTTCCTTTGATCTATTTAAGAAGTTAGGACTAGTCATAGGTAAATTTTCATATTTCTTTTCAAAATCTAAAGTTTTTGCTGGAGATATGACTATTATCATGTTAATCTCCTCCTTAGTTAAGCCTCTATATATTTTTATTTTTCTTTAACTCATTATAGCAATAATTAATTATATCGCTTCTTTTTATTATTCCAATAAATATTCCTTCGTCATCAACTACTGGAACAAAATTTTGATTTGTAGCTAAAGAAATCAAACTTTCTACGTTTGAATTAATTGATACACTTTTGTGCTTTATTCTTCTAGGTATATCAGTAACTCTCACATTTTCTGTATTTTTAAAATTTAATTCTGGTGTATTTTTTAGTTTCCAAAGTAAATCACCTTCAGTTAAAGTTCCTACGTATTTCCCTTCCTTATCTATTAAAGGAATTGCTGTATATCCATGATGCTCCATTCTTTCTATAACTTGTCTCATTGTTGCATCTAAATATTCATATATAACCTCATTTTTAGGCGTTAAAAAAAATGCAATATTCATATATTCATCTTCTCCTATAAATTATTTAACTAGGTCATATATATTTTAACATATTTAAAAATATAATAGTTTAAAATATTATTATATTAACATATTATTAAGTTTCATTATTGCTTTTTTCACCTTATCACAATAATTAATATATTCAATTTCGTCTAGAAAAGAATAACTTTCTTTATATATTTCTTCATTACTAAAAGTTCTTTTAATAATAAGCTCATTTATTAATTTATTTCTACACTTAGGACATGTCCCTAGAGATACAAACCTCCATTTTAATGGAATTAATTCATATTCAAGATCTATTGAAACTTTACACTTTGGACACTTCTGACTTACCTTGCTTTTATCTATCTTATATTCATTCAGATTTTTAATTTCTAATGCTGGCATGTTATATATATCTTTAATCATATAATTCTTGACCGCCCTTGAATTATAGATTCTCTTAAAAACAAAGGATGTATAAATAGCATCATTCAAAGCATCATGTAATTTTGTAGTATCTACTTTTATTTTTAATTCATCTAAAGCATGCTTTAAGCTTAAAGATTTCTTTTTTCCCAATATTTTTGTTGAATATTCTTGAATATCGAGATATAAAGCCAGCCAACTTAAATCCTCATATTTATGATATATTGCATTATTTATTATTTCGATAATATCATCTTTAGCCCAAGAACAAATTATATCCCCTTCATCAATAAGCTCCTTTAATCCATCCATCCCTTCTCTAAAGCTTATACCTTGTTCTAAATCTTCCTCTTGTATGTTTGTAATTTCTGATATTTTAGGATTTAATACTTTTATAACTGAAGGCTTTATATATGCTTTATATTCTTTAATAGGCTGCATATAGTTATCTAACTTTATTGCACCTATTTCTATAATTTCATTATCAAGTTCAACTTCCTTTAGTTCTGGATTTTCATCGAATATATTGGGTCTATATTTTTTTATATCTTCTAAATTATTAAATTCTAAATCAATTATTATGAAAGCCATAGTCAATACCCCTCAAAATTTAATTCCTAGGTATATTATGCCATTATTTTTAGTATTTTTCATTATATTTGCAAATATTTCTGAAAAATTGATTATCTTTCATTAAGAAGAAAAGAAGATTGCTTACAATCTTCTTTTAAAATTTTTTATGTAAATTTAAAATAATTTTCTATTATGTAACTTTTGAAATATATGAATAATGTAAACAAAAACCATAAATATTATTAATGATGGTATTCCTAAAAGAGTTTTTATTATTGGGTCCTCAAAAATTTTTACTAAATCAACTTTAAATATAAACTGTAAAACTAATGCTAAAATTACTTCTGATACAAACAGTAGTATATAATTTAAAGATGAAACTTCTATTGATTTAATGAGATTAATTTTATTTACTTTATAATTTAAAAATGCTAAAAGTAGTATTGCAAATAAAGTATGAAATCCAAATTGTACTGGGAGTAATCTAAAAATATATAATGATACTCCCATAATGATTCCAGATAATAAAGCTTTCTTAACATTTAATTTTGTTCTAGATAATATATAAGAACCAATAACCAATAAAGTTTGCTCAGGAATTGCTCTTATAAACATTTCTATAAAATGTACTTTAAACATATTCTTTCTCCCCTACAATTTTTCTTTATATATCAGATAATTCTAAGCTTACCTTTTCCACAATATTATTACTAATCTTATCATTTACTAAATCATCTTCATCTATATCAATTATAGAAAAAGGTAAAGTTATGATAAATTCACTTCCCTTATTTATTTCACTAATAACTTCAATTTTACCTCCATGTAATTCAACGAAAGATTTTACTATCGAGAGCCCAATGCCTGTCCCTTCATGGTTTCTTCTTAAAGTTTTATCTACTTGCATAAATCTTTCAAAGATAAGATCTTTTTTATCCTCTGGTATTCCAGTTCCAGTATCTTTTACTGATATTAGAACATGATTCTCAGTATTCATTATACTAACAAATATATTGCCGCCTCTATTTGTAAACTTTAATGCATTTGAAATTAAATTCAAAATAATTCTCTCTACCTTATCCTGATCAAAGGCCATTATTCTTACTTCAAGATCTGTATCAAATGTTACTTCAATACCTTTGCTTTCAGCATATGGAATTATAGACATTACTATGTTTTCAACATCCCCTATAATATCTCTATTACTCTTTTGTAAAGTAATAAAGCCAGAATCAAATTTTGTAATATCTAATAAATTATTTATAAGTCTTGTTAATCTATTGCAATTATTATAAATACTATCTATATATTTAATCTTTTTGAATTCTATTTCTGAAATATCTTTTTTATAATAAGATTTTAGTAACTGAGTAGAGGAAGATATAATATTTAATGGAGTTTTTAATTCATGAGATACATTTGAAAAAAATTCTGTAATATACTTATTATATTCTCTCATTTCCTCTAATAGTCTTATATTATTTTCTACATCTTTCCTTAGTTTTTGAACCTCTCTTTTAGGAGTTATATCTCTTGTGATCGTTAAAATTGCTTGTTTCTTTTCATACGAACAAAGCGCTGATGTACTTAAAAAAATCAATTCATTTCCATCTTTGTCTAAAAACTTATCTTCAAATGAAACCTGAGATAACTTGTTATTATGTATTTTAGAATATATCTCTGAATATCTTTCACTATATATTAATATTAATTTATTTTCTTCATGATTAAGTTGTATTGTATTTAAATCAGATAAAGATTTTACTCTAAATAATTTTAAAGCATGTTCATTAGCATATAATACCCTTTCCTCATTATGAATAAATATAGCTTCTTGAGAATTTTCTATTAATAAATCATAACACGCCTCATTATTTAATAATATTTCTTCAAAGTAATGATGCTTTTTTGTTTCTCTTCTTAACTCCTCTTTAAGTTCCTCTCTTTGTTTATTTTCTGATTTTACATATTCCCCTAATATCCAAGCAATAAGAACAAAACCTGCCCCCATAATTAAATCATTTTGAAAATATATATTTATTGTTAAATCCCTTCTAAAAAATAAATCTATTAAACTTATTATTATCGAAGTTACCCAGGCAATTGTTAAACCATAGTTTTTACCAAATCTTATTGTTGCTGAAATAATATTAAACATATATAAAAACTTATATTGGCTTTCATAGGAATTTGTTACTAATATTAAGACTGTTACTATAACTATATAGATTACATCTGCTGCTATATCTATTCCTTTTGACATTTTTAATTTATACATATAAATTAAGATATATTTCCATAAAATATAACCAATAAGAAAAAATAAAGGAAGCATTATTGAATATATTTGACTCATTCCATATAGAAAAGTTTTACTAGATAACTCCATTTTTTCTACAATATTTTTTAAAACTCCTAAGCAGATTAAAAATATCGTTATTACTTTAATAATAGAAATTACTCCAAGTACATTAATGTCCTTATCGTTTTTATCAAATATATTATTATATTTATCCTTATACCCTCGTTCCATTATCTCACCTAATTTCTTATATATATTTCCTTTAATATGAAATTATTATAGCATAATTGATATCCTATTTGACAATATACTACAATCATTTTATTTTTTTATTTCATTTTATTAAATATTTATTAAACTTATTAGCAAAATAAAAGGAGTTTTAAAACTCCTTAAAATTTATTCCTGCTAATTTCATAAGATGGACAGCATTTTGGGTCTTACTTCTTCCCTCTCTTAATTTATAATCAAAATATATTTTATTATCTTTATAATATTCTTGAAAATTATAATTTCTTATCCAATCTTTAGTTTTTTCTAAGTCACATAGTTCTAAATCATGAGTTGAAACTAAGCCTATTGAACCATTTTCTACTAATTGATTTATTAAAACTCTTGCACCCTCATGCCTATCTTTTGAATTAGTACCTTTAAAAATTTCATCTAGCAAGAAAAATACCCTTTCTCCTCTCTTTGCTGCATCTATTAATATTTTTATCCTTAGAATTTCTGCATAAAAAGAAGATATACTTTCCTCTAAGTTATCTGTAGTTCTCATACAAGTATATATATTAAATATTCCACATTTAAAACCCTTACTATAAGTTTTTGCTCCAATATAACTTAATAGTAAATTTAAACCTATAGTTCTTAAAAAAGTACTTTTACCAGACATATTTGAACCAGTAATTAAAGCTGCTTTTGAATTATTATTTAATTTAAAGCTATTTGAAATCGCTCTTTTTCCTAACATTGGATGGGCAATTTCAATACCTTCTAGTTCTTTTCTTTCACTTATCTCTGGATAAGTCCATTCTTCAAAATCAAAAGAAATATTAGAAATACTGCAAAGAGCTTCAATTTTTCCCATAATACTTAACCACTCTTCAAAATACTTACCATTTTCTTTTTTCCAATTTTCTATATTTCTTAATATAAATGTATCTGTTAAAAATAATACATTTAATATTAAATAGTAAGCATTTTTGGAGCTATCTCCTAGCCAATCTACTAAATTTTTAAGAGCTTTCATTTCATTATAAGCACTTATATTAGTATTATTAGCAAGCTTATACTTTAACTTTATTAATAACTTACTTTCAAATTTCTCCTTTTCTATTAACTCTAAAATATTTGTGTAAGCTTCAATGTCTTTTTTATGATTATCAAAAAGTAAAATAACTTCTTGTAAATTCCTAGTTAATGCCTTTACTACTGCATAATTAATGATAAAATTTAAAATTAAAAAACTAAAAGGTATTATCTTTAAAAGAACTAAAATTATAGAAATAAAAGTTATGAATATAAAAAAATAAGGTATTACCTTTAATGAATTTTTTTCTTTTACTTCACTATTTGCCCAGACTAATAATTCCTCTATGCTTTTATTTCCACTTTTTTTTATGGCAGATTTTACTTCTAATCTTTGTCTCCAATCAATCTTTTTTGAAAGCTCTTCTACAGCTTCCTGACTTTCTAATATAGTGGATTTATCAGGAAGATTTTTTAGCATTAATATTTCAGCCAATTTTTTTCTTCCAAACTTAGTTCTTGTTGAATTTATCATTTGAAATAAAGAATTCCTGCCAAAAACATCCAAATCATTGATAAATCCATGCTTTTCATCTAAAAATTCTTCTCCATTATCTTGAAAGTCCTTAAAGCTTCCATCTATTCTTGAAAGACCTTTTTTATTTACTTCTAAATATATTAATGTTTCATTTTTCTCATTAATTCTTTCATTATGGATATAAGCAATAATTAAAAATAATCCTAAAAATATAATTAATGAAGCTACTATCCCTAAAATATTTTCTTTTTTATAAAAATAATAAGCTAATAAAATACCTAGAATAAATATTACTAATCTAGAAATTGATAACTGCAATATTAATTTATTTAACTTATTTAATTTATTATTATACCTGTCTATTTTACTATTATAATAATCTAAAGCTTTACTCATAAGAAAACCACCTTTTTAATTAAGTTCCTAGTTTAAATATACAGTATTGAAGAAATATATTATTAAAATTAATCATTTTATTATTATATCAAATATAGAAGCTATTAATCCATAAAAATGAAAATTTTAACATATTATTCTCTATAATAAAAAAGGAGCTGTCCATAAATCTTATGATACAACTCCTTTTATTTTAAAAATAGACTTAAATTCCCACTAAATTTTTGATTTAACTATTTTAATAATGATGTATAAATTGTTTCTAAATTATATTCCATAGCTTGAAGATAATCTAAGTCATCTTCCTTTGTTTCAAGGCTATATATCTTTTCAATAGCTGCTCCAACTGCATTAGCTAAAGTTTCTGAAGCTTCAGCACTAGCTGTGGTTTCACTAAATATTACTTTAACCTTATTTTCTTTGCAGTAGTCAATAAGCTTTTCTAAATCTTTAGGCGTCAATTCTCCTTCACCATAAACATCTGCTATACTATTTTGTATTAAGCCAAAATCTCTTGCTATATAGGCAAAAGCAGCATGTCCAGTTACTAAATCTTTATTTTCTATATTCTTAAATTTTTCAATGTAAGTATCTTTTAATGCATTCATTTTAGAAATTAGCTTATCATAATTGGCTTCATAATATTCTTTATTTTCTGCATCAATTTCAATTAAAGCATTTTTAATATTCTCTACTTCCTTTACAGCATCTGTTAGGCTTAACCAAACATGAGGATCATAGTCTCCGTGACTATGTTCTTCTTCATCATGTTCTTCCTCTTCATGATCCTCTAAATCTTCTTCTTTTACAGCTGTTAAGGCTTTTATACCTGACGATGCTTCTACAATTTTAACTTCAGTTCCTTCTAAGGTTGTTAGGATTGAATTTATCCACTCTTCCATTCCTAAACCATTATAAATAAAGATATTAGAGTTAGTTAAATTTTTTAAATCTGTTGGCTTTGGATCAAAACTATGAGCATCTGTTCCATCAGGAATTATAGAAAATACTTCTACCTTATCTCCACCTATGCTTTCTGCAAAATCCTTTAAAGGATATATTGTTACACCTATTTTTATTTTATCATTAATGTTTTCACTTATATTTTCTTTATCTTTATTATTGCATCCAGTAAATACTAAAAAAACTCCTAGTATAAGAGCAAAAATTGATATTTTTCTTCTCATTAACCCACCTCTTTTTGCAAATGATTTGCATTTTTTACTGTTTAATTTTATACTCTTATACTATTATTGTCAATGCTATAAGCAAATATAATTAACTTTATCATTTATATTTTTTAATAGTTCTATTTCTCTTTTTTGGCAAGTAAATATGATAATTTGATTTATATCTATTTCTGATAGTAATTTTAATGCTTTTTCAAGTCTCATATCATCATATTGAACAAAGGCATCATCTAAAATTAAAGGATATTCAGTATTTTTATATATCATCTTTATAAAAGCAAGCCTTAAAGATAGGTAAAGCTGATCATTAGCACCATTACTTAACATTCCTGCACTTATGACATCATTTTTCTGACGAACCTTCATTTCATAACTGTCCGAAACCATAACTTCATTATATTCACCATTAGTTAAATAATTATAATAATTCATGACATTTGAATTAAGTATATTAGTGAAATTGCCTCTAACTTCCCTTAATGAAGCCTTCATAACTTCTATTGCAAGTTCAATAGATTGCATTTGGATTTCTAAAGTTTTCATCTTTTCTTTTATATCTTCTATCTCTTCTTCTATTTCTGCTATACTGCGTTTTCCTAAATATCTATTTTCTAATTTATTTTCAATATCCTTTATTGATTTTTCTAATTCTATTAATTCATTAGATTTTTCAGAAATCTTTATATCTATTTCTTCTTCAGAACTATAATTATATTTTATCTCCTTATTTATTATATCTTTAACTTCCTCCTTTATAGCATCTATATCTTTATCTTTTGTTAAGGCTGCATAAGTTTCTTCTATACTTTTTAATCCTCTTATTATTTCTGCTCTTTCTTTTATTTTTTCTCTTAATTCAATTAATTTTTCTTCTAGTTCATATAAATCTATGTCTTCTAAGCCTATAAAGGCAAGTTTTTCCCTTATTCTTTTTTCTCTTATATTTAGTTCCTTTTCTAAATTTTCTATTGATTTTTCTTCTTTTTCAACTTCTATTTCTAAGGAAAGAAGCTCTTTGTTTACCTCTTCATATTTAGAAATCTTATAAATAATTTCATTAATATTCTCAGTATTTGATAATTCTAAAATCTTATCAATATTTTTTTGATTTTTATTATAAGTTTCTTTAAGCTTATCAATATTTAGTAGAACTAACTGACTATTTTTTTCTGATATTCTTATTTTCTGCTTTTCTTCGAAGTCAGTAAATTCCTCATAGGATTTTAATTTTCTTATAAAATCTTCGTAACTACTGGATTTTACAAGTTTTGTATACTTATAAATTTCCTTTTCTATTTCATTAATTTCTTCCTGTAGCCTTTTTATTGCTTGCTCCTTACCTTCTATAGTTTTATTTTTATTTACCTTCTTATTGATAATTAATAAAAACAGTAAACTAAAAATAAAAGCTATTCCAATAATCACTGAAAGATAAATATTTGATTTAATTATTATTGTGCATATTAAACTTATAAATAATAGTACACTTGCTATCTTAATTAAATTATTATATTTTTTTATATAATCTCTATTGTTTATATCTTCTTTTAAATTATTATTTTCTATATTAAATTTAAGCTCCTTTAACTTTTCTTCATATCTTTTCAATAAATATTTAATTTCTTCTACCTTATTTTCAAAATTAATAGAAGCTCCTAATTTTTCTTTTTTTATTGCTATTTCTTCTTGTAATCTTTCAATTTCAATATTTAAATTATTATAAATATCTATTTTTTCTTTAATACCTTCCTGTTCCATTACATTTTTTATAAAGTTATTTTTTTCATTATTAGAGATATTATCTAGAAAAAGCAGCTCCCTATTATCTGATTTTTTCTTATTATATATTTCTATCTTATAAGCTAAATTTCTTTCACTTTCATTTTTCATATCTAAAATACTAAAATATAGAGAATTTTCTTCCTTTATGTCATTTAAAAGATTTTCATCAATTAGTCCATTTTTTGATGATAGGCTGCTTTCAATAAACCTTTCCTTCTTTTTTAGCTCTTCTTTTTTCTTTAAATATTCAGTAATTTCCTCATATTCCTTTTGAAGCTTTATTTTCTTTAAATATCTTTTATATATATTTAAATTTTTAATCTCCTCTCTTAAATTACTTCTATTTTCTTTTAAAGTAATTAAGGCTTGCTCTTCTTCCAAATTATTTTCTGCTAATCTGTAAGCCTCATATCTTTCTTCCACTAAAGCATTATATTTTTCCCTTAATATGTCTAGTTTTCCTGTTTTTCTTGTAGTAGTTATCTTCTTTTTTATAGTCTCTAATTTTTCAAAGGCCTTTTGTACTGATATATTTTCTTCCTCAGAATCTAAAAGGTTTGCCGCTTTATCTATTATTTCTTCTTCTTTATCCTTAGATATTGCCACCCCTAACTGGCTGATAAACAAGGTTTTATTAAAGGTTGCAGAATTTACATTTAAAAAATATTTCCCTGGATCATTTTTAGGAATATCTAAAATTTCTTCCCCAGTTTCTGCATCTATTATTTGAGATAAATCTTCCTTTTTGGTTTTACCAAAAGTTCTTATTATTACATACCTTCTATTATTATGATTTAGATAAAGCTCTCCCCTTATTGTATCTCCATCTACTGGCATAAATCTTAATCTATCATTATTTTTTATATCCTTACTTCTTTTGCTATTCATGCCATATAACCAAACCCTTATGAAGTTTTGTATGGTACTTTTACCTTTTTCATTTTCTCCGTATATTAAATTTATTCCTTCTTTAAAATCTATTACTTTATTTTTAATACCTGCAAAGGCAATAATATTTACCTTATCAATAATCATCTAAATTCACCTCACCGCTAGATAAGGATTGAATACCTATCTTTAATGCCATTTTTATCAGTTCCTGATCTAACTCTTGATTTTTAGACATTTCTAAGAGTTTTCTTGCGTAAACTCCCTTAATCGAATAATCTTCTGCTATCTTATCAAAATTTAATTTAACTTCGGTCTTATCTATAACTTTGACATAATAAAAATAATCTCTTATTTTTTCAAGGATCACATTTTCATTTAAATTTATAAAAGCTTCAACTTCTCCTTTTAATATAATTTTATAAAAATTTTGCTTTCTATCTTCCTCTTTTATCTTCTCTAATATTTTCGCTTTTATTTCTTCATAGGTCATAGAATTACTTATATCAATTTCAACTACATAATAATTTCTTTTTGATGTTCTTTTAAATTTTAAATCTACAGTATCCTTTGATATTTCCCCTATAATAACTCCCTTATCTCCTATTTCATCAAAGCCTCTTCCTTGAGGACATCCCGCATATGCATAATATGTGTTTTTTTCTTTTTGAATAGAGCTAAAATTATGCCTATGACCTATAGCAATATAGTCTAAATTGCTGTTTCCAATATCTTTTAATGTTATTGGATTATATTCATTTCCTTCATCATTATTAGATATATCAGCATGAATAGTCATAATATTTATATAGTCATTAATTACATTTATATTTTTTAATAAACTCTTTCTGATATAGTTACTATTAAAAGCTGCTCCCCAAACTACTGTTTTCAAATCCTCTATAATCACTCTTTCTATTTCTTGACTTGTAAAAATATAAACATTTTCAGGCCAATCTATAAGTTTATAAAAGGATTTATCATTATAGGGATCATGGTTTCCGGGAGAAATAAATACTCTTATATTTGGAATTCTTTCAAATTCCTTTTTTATATATATCAATGTTTTTTTATCTACAGTCAAATTATCAAATATATCCCCAGTTAATAAAAAGATATCAACAGAATTATCAATACATAAGTCAATAATCTTACTAAAGACTTCTAATAGTTCTTCCTTACTAATTAAAGATAAGTTCTTATTTAACTCTTTAAATGGGGTATCAAAATGTAAATCTCCAGCTTGTAATATTCTTACTTTTTTCATTGCATCACCTTAATTTTAATAATTCATACCGAACCTTAGTTCTTATTTTATCATTTAGTTCTTATATTCACAATATTAAAGATATGTATAAAAAATAAAAATGCAGGTAAAATTACCTGCATAAAATTAATTCTTTATATTTAACTCTCCAATTCCCATATTTATATCAAAGAGATATTTATTTTCCCCTGAGGTTTTTGCACTAGCATTTACACTTCCTAAACCTGAACTTGTTTTTATATTTACTGGTGCATCTTCTGGAATAACTATAGTTGCATCTCCTAGTCCACCTTCAAACTTTAAGTTTCCATTAATATCTCCTAAAGTTATATTGATATTACCAACTCCACCTTTAATATTCATGTCTCCAGTTTTTTTATTTGTATTAATATTAATATCTCCAAGTCCACTTTCTAAATTCAGTTCATTAAAGGAAACATCTTCTATATACAATTCTCCAACACCTGCATTTACTTCCATCGATTCAAGAATTAAATCTTTAACTTTACATGATCCAACTCCTAATGAAAGTTTTAAATTACCATTATAACTGCTAGGTATTTTTATTGTTAAATCACTTGAGGTATCTGAATTTAAATTATTAGAATTATTGTATTTTTCTTCTATTTCTAACTCATTAAAATTTTTATCTACTTTAATTCCCTCGGATTCTTCTCCCAATACTCCTGATATTTCTACTTCCTCACCATCATAATACATAATATTTAAATTACTAACATCAATTTCTATATCGAGATTACTTATACCTTCTATTGATTCTTTTATATTTACCTTTTCACCATCTTTATTAGTAGAATTTCTATTAATAAAATCATTAATTTTATTATTTCTTCTACTTTCTATTCCAAACTTAACTCCACAGCCACTTAATAGTATTGTAGTTACAAATATTGATAAAATAATTTTGCTTATTTTTTTCATATTACTCCCCCCTTAAATAATATCTAATTTTTTATCTAAATGAGTTATTGATATAATTACTAGAGCTATTATCCATACTAAATTCAATAGTGAATATAGTATATCTATTTCTATAAATGATCCTATTTTCATATATACATATGGAAATAACTTAGTTATAAACTTAATGCTGTTTGAAACAAAGCCGTGAATAAATCCACCCCCTACAATAATTGTTAAAATACATAACCAGAATTTCTTAATATATGATGAGAAAATTACTATATAAGAAGTAATTATAATATAAGCTATTGTGGTTCCATAGGCTGTTGCTAATGTTGTTAATTTAACCACTTCTGACATAAAATTTCCTGATAGGCTTATCATGATATAAGCTATAAGAACTATACTTCCTTGCAAAATAATAAATTCTATATACTTTGCAACAATAAACTCCCATGATTTAATTGGTAAAGTAAATATTAATTTACCTTTTTCCTTTGATATTTGTTTTGAAAAAGTTACTAATGAAGCTATTAAGTTTATTAATAAAAATAAAGCAATGTTTGCAATATTAATAGCTGAAATAAATTCTGAAAGGAATGGAATTCTAATAAAAGTTACACTCATTGATAAAGTTAATATTATTAACGCTATTATATATACTAACTTGCTTGATCCAGAATTATATTTCCCAAAATTATACTCTAATATCTTTAAAATATTATTCATACTATTCCTCCTTTATTATTCTGCAGTTCTGTTAAGTTATATGATATTTGAATTTCATCCCTCCTTAGAGTATCTTAAA
>ERZ773359.897-NODE-897-length-42648-cov-8.065926_pt1 | contig 42648 bp, 41 predicted proteins | sample MGYA00374955_ERZ773359 | MGnify/ENA primary metagenome ERZ773359 (study PRJEB29098, sample SAMN04486028) | biogas fermenter metagenome | study: EMG produced TPA metagenomics assembly of the Biogas fermentation microbial communities from Germany - Plant 4 DNA1...
ACATAAATATAAAAGGGGAGGTGTTTTTATGCTGCAGAGAAACCCCGGATGTAAAGTCATTATAGTTGTATTAAGCCTGATTTTTTTTGCCCTCCTTTTATTTATGCTTATAGATCTGGGCATTAAGCCCACAATTATTGCAATGTCCGAAGCCAAGGTTGAATACATAGCGGTATTGGCCATGAACAATGCGGTCAGCAAGGTACTTAGCGATAATGTAAAATATACAGATTTAACGGATGTATTAACCGATAAAGACGGGAAAATTTCCATGATACAATATAACACAATTATGATTAACAATCTCTCCAGAGAAACCTCCACGGCAGCTCAGGATGAAATACGCACATTGGGTGCAGAGGGCATCAGTGTGCCGTTGGGCTCCATCACCAAGTCAAAGCTGCTCTCCGGCTGGGGGCCTGCCATTAAGGTCAGAATCATTCCGGTAGGGTCGGTATCCACAAATTTCAGCGATGAATTCAGGCAGGCAGGAATCAACCAGACCAGACATAAAATATATCTTGAATTAAAAACCCAAGTCAGAATAGTTGTACCCTTGGGAAGTGATACCATAACCGTTTCCACCAAAGTGCCCATTTCAGAAACCATTATTGTCGGAGAAGTGCCTGATACATACATAAATGTCCAGGATGAAGAACAGATGCTCAACCTGGTTCCCATCGAATGAAAACTAATATGATGCGCCTGCCTTTACAGGGATAGCTTCCTGTGATATTATTAATTAAGCATTTTCCCGATGTAGGAGGTAATTTAATGGCCGGTCATTCCAAATGGGCAAATATTAAACATAAAAAAGAGAAAAGCGACGCAAAAAAGAGCAAGATATTCAGTAAAATCGGCAGGGAGATCGCTGTTGCCGTTAAAGTAGGCGGAGGCGGCGACCCGGAAGCCAATTCAAGGTTAAAAGATGCCATTGCCAAGGCAAAAGCAAATAATATGCCCAATGAGAATATAATGCGAAGCATTAAGAGAGCTACCGGAGAATTGGGTTCGGTCAACTACGAAGAAGTTATCTATGAAGGCTATGGTCCCTATGGAGTGGCAGTCATTGTTGAGGTGCTTACAGATAACAGGAACAGAACAGCAAGTGAAATTCGTTATATTTTTGATCGAAATGAAGGCAGCCTGGGTTCAACAGGCTGTGTCGCCTGGATGTTTGACCGCAAAGGCGTGCTTGTTATAGAAAACAATGACAACATTGATGAAGAAGAGTTGATGATGACTGCTATAGATGCCGGTGCAGAAGATGTATCAGAGGAAGACGGCATCTTTGAAATTATAACCGATCCCAGTGTATATTCATCTGTTCGCGAAGAACTTGAAAAAAACGGTTACAGCTTTCTTTCAGCAGAGGTTGAGAGGGTTCCACAAAACACTGTAAAACTTGATGCTGAGCAGGCAGAGCGCATCATGAAACTGATAGATATGATGGAAGACAATGATGACGTTCAGAATGTATACCATAATGCAGAATTTCCTGATGACTTTGAAGGCTGAAATGGGCTGCCGGAAACCAGGATAAGACTGTGATGCACCCCTGTCAGATGAATAATGTGGCAGGAAGGGCTTCCCGTGCATAGTATATTAGCAAAATACATATGCAGAGGAGGCCTTTTATCTTATGAGTATGATTCAAGGGTTTTCTGCCGGCTGGATTCCCTATGACAGGGAAAAAGCCGTGCTCTATGCCAATACATGGGCATTGGGCAGGAATCCTCAGTATTATGATTATTCCCATTTAGGGGGAGACTGTACCAATTTCATATCCCAGTGCATCCATGCCGGAGGAGGCGTTATGAATTATACTCCTAATACAGGCTGGTACTACAGAAATGCCAATGATAAGGCCCCGGCCTGGACGGGTGTTCCATATCTGGCTGATTTTCTTCTCCGAAAAAGCGGAGGACCGGGGCCTGCAGGGAGAATAGCTGACATTGGTGAACTTGAACCCGGAGACATTATTCAGCTGGCTTTTTATGAAAACCGGAGGTTCAGCCATTCCCTGATTATAGTGGAATGCGGCAATCCTCCTTTGGTAGAAAAAATATATATAAACACTCACAGCTATGACAGGAAGCGCTATCCCCTGACGAATTATTTCTGGAGCAGAATACAGTTTATAAAAATACTAGGTTCTTATGGTGTATAGTATGCATCATGAATAAAATGAAAATTATTGGTAAAACTATAACCCCAGGAAGTTAATTCGGAGGGATTATAGTGTTTTTTTATAAACTTAGAAGAGGATTGCTCATAGCAATCAGTATGTCATTGGTTTTTACAATAGGTGTACTGGCTTACGGATATAAAAAACGCATTCCCCAAATAAACAATTTGCTTGATTCCTTCATGGGACGGGAAGAAGTCTTTCCTTTAAGCCTTTCTCCGATTGAAGCTGATATTCCGAAAACCACTGACAAAACCCTTATTAAGCTGGAACGCCATTATACAGCCTGCAGTCATCTGCTTACAGAAGAGCATCCCATAGAAAACAGATATGCAGGAAGGACTGAAGGGGAACTGGCAGCCATCTTTCCCAACTGGCAGCTCAGAAGTTTTACATCTGAAAAGGTTGTTTTCCGCATATTAATAGACGGCTACTGTCCTGATCACTTTATTATTAAGGAAGAAGGAGGTTATTTAGTCATCTTCCGCCCTGATAAGGATACGGGAATTCCCTTGGTTGTAGAGGCCACTACCGTTCCTTTGGACAGGCTGAGTTATGATATGCAGGAAAAGGCGGCAGAAGGAATTGTGGCCGATTCCATAGAAGAAGTGGAACAGATAATGGAGAATCTGGGCAGCTGAGCTTATATAATAAATAATTATATTTGAACGCTGAATATTTTCTCAGCGTTTAATTGCTATTCTTTTTAAAAGGTAGTAAGATAGAGAAAAAGAACTCCGTCTGAGGGTATAGGGGGTACGATTTTTTTGACCGAAACTATTGACAGAATCCGAGCAGCTAAAACAATAATTGTTAAGGTTGGCACTTCTACTATTACACATCCAACCGGGAAACTTAACCTGATGATTATAGAGAAGCTGGTTCGGGTTCTTTCTGATTTAAAAAACCAGGGTAAAAATGTTATATTGGTCACTTCAGGTGCAATTGGAGTAGGCAGGGCAAAAATGAATCTAAACAGGCGTCCGGATTCAATTCCGGAAAAACAGGCCTTGGCTGCAATCGGCCAGGTCCACCTGATGCATATCTATTCCAAATTTTTTGCAGAATACGGGCAAACTGTATCCCAGGTTTTGTTGACCAAGGATGTACTGGATGCAGGGGAAAGAGAAGCAAATGCAATTAACACCTTTCAGACACTGATTCGTTACGGCAGCATACCAATAGTCAATGAAAACGATACTATTTCAATAGAACAGATCCAATTCGGTGATAATGACACCTTATCTGCCATTGTTGCCGTCTTGGTAAAGGCCGATCTTTTAATACTTTTATCCGATATAGACGGACTTTATAACAAGGATCCCAACAAATACCCGGATGCTGAGCTGATTCACATTGTTAAAGGCATAACTGATGAAATCATAAAGGCGTGCGGGAGCAGTCACAGTGATTTCGGTACCGGAGGCATGAAAACTAAGATAGCTGCCGCTCAGCTTTGTCATGAGCATTTTATACCCATGGTAATTGCAAACGGAGATGACCCGTATAATATTTACAGGATTCTGGAAGGAGAGAAGGTAGGAACCTTGTTTATACCTGATAAGGAGGTTGTGAAAGTATGAGCGATATTCGCAAACAGGCATACAAGGCCAAGGAAGCTTCCCGAAATCTTGCCTGCCTGTCTACAGCAGTTAAGGATGCAGCCCTGGAAGCCATGGCAGCCGCGCTGGAAGAAAATATAGACCAGATTCTTAAGGAAAACGGTAAAGACGTGGAAGCCGCTGCAGCTGCCGGCAGACCAAAGGCTCTTATAGACCGGCTTATGCTCAATCAGGAGCGTATTAAAAGCATGGCGGAAGGTCTGAGACAGATTAGAGCCTTGGCTGATCCTGTGGGTGAAATCGTCTCCGGCTGGACCAGACCTAACGGCCTTGAGATTTCCCAGCGCAGGGTGCCCCTGGGCGTTGTGGGAATCATCTATGAAGCCCGCCCTAATGTAACAGCAGATGCTGCAGGCTTATGCATAAAAACCGCCAATGCAGTTGTACTGAAAGGCGGATCTGAAGCGATTAATTCCAACCAGGCAATTGTTGATATTTTGTGTAAAGCTGCCTACGGAGCGGGTATTCCTGAAGGAGCCATACAGTTTATAAGCAGTACTGACCGCAGTAGCGTTATTGAACTAATTGGATTAAACGGTATTGTAGACGTGGTAATTCCGCGGGGCGGTGCCGGTCTTATCAAGGCAGTTGTGGAAAACGCCAAGGTACCGGTAATTGAAACCGGAGTAGGGAACTGTCATGTATATATAGACGGAGAATGCGATTTCCAAATGGCTTTGGATATAATAGTCAATGCAAAAACCCAGCGGCCGGGTGTATGCAATGCTGCTGAGACCCTGCTTATCGATCGCAGGATAGCCGGCAAGCTGCTGCCCCTGATAGCAGAAAAACTGCAGAAACATGGGGTGGAACTCAGAGGTGATGAGGAAAGCAGGCAGATATTGAAAGATATTACTCCCGCTGTTGAGGAAGACTGGTATACTGAATACCTGGATCTGATTATGGCTGTTAAGGTTGTGGATGGTGTCGATGAAGCCATTGCCCATATAACGAAATATGGAACAGGACATTCAGAGGCCATTGTTACCGCTAATTACCATAACGGTCGGAAATTCATCAGGGAAGTGGATGCAGCCGCAGTATATTTGAATGCTTCCACCCGATTTACCGATGGATTTGAATACGGATTCGGTGCAGAAATCGGAATCAGTACTCAAAAGCTGCATGCACGAGGTCCTATGGGGCTTAAAGAACTGACTACTATTAAATATGTAGTAACAGGTAATGGACATGTACGCTGAACTTTAAGAAACATCAGTAAAGATTAAAAACTGAAACATACAAAAGAATACAGGGGGTCAATGAAAATGTCAAAGAAGCCGATAACCGCAATAATAGTTGGAGCCGGACACAGGGGAATACTCTATGCCAGTTATGCCCTGCATTATCCTGATCAATTGAAGATAGTGGGGGTAGCTGATTTAAACCCTCATAAGCGTGCCAAAGCGGCAGAGATGTTTGGTTTTGGTGAAGACATGTGCTTTGAAACGGCCGAGGAATTGGCAGCCAGGCCAAAGTTGGCCGATGCAATCATAAACGGAACTATGGATCATCAACATGTACAAACATCCATTCCTCTTCTTGAAAGAGGTTATGATATGCTGCTGGAAAAACCGCTGGCTGTAAACGAGGAGGAAATGTGGCAGCTGGTTGAGGCTGCCAGAAAGCATAACAGTAAGGTAATGATATGCCATGTGCTGCGTTACAGCCCCTTTTATGCAGATATACGGCGGAGAATACTGGATGGAGAAATCGGAGATATAATAAGCATCCAATGCAATGAATATGTAAGCTATCATCATATGATTATGGCTTATGTGCGAGGCAAATGGAGCAATACCAAAATCAGTCATTCTTCCATGCTGCTTGCCAAATCCTGTCATGACATGGACCTGATGATGTGGCTCAATTCAGAAACCAAACCCGTTCGGTTGGCCAGCTACGGCAACAATTTCCAGTTTACGCCGGAGAAAAGCCCGGAAAATGCAGGAACACGCTGTCTTCTTGACTGTCCCATTGAGCCCGACTGCCCCTATTCGGCTAAAAAACACTATCTGGACAAGGAACTTTGGGGTGTATATGTATGGGATAATCTTGAACACCTGGGTGAATTGACTCCGGAAAAGAAGATAGAATCACTTAAGACAGACAACCCTTATGGACGCTGTGTGTGGAAATGCGACAACGATGTGGTTGACCATCAGTCAGTTGTTATTGAGTTTGAAAACGGGGCGACAGGAACCCTGAATATGATAGGCGGAGCTGCCAAGGCAAATCGGACAGTTCATATTGTGGGTACCAGAGGTGAAATTGAGGGCGACATGCTGGCCAACAGGGTTATTGTGAGGAAGTTTAATTTAAGGCCCGGAGAAGACTATTATTCGGAAGATGTATTTTACCCGTCGGATGAAAGCGACGTGGGCGGAAAATTTCTTGGGCACGGCGGCGGCGACGGCAGACTGGTGGAGGACTTCATAAAGTATCTGACCGGTGAGGAAACCTCAATTTCATGTACTTCGCTGGAAGATTCAATTTATGGTCATTTAGCGGTTTACAAGGCAGATGAGTCCAGGGAAAAGGGACAGGCTGTGGAACTGACCCTCAGGTAAATGAGGTGATCCATTGATCATAATGGGTATAGACCCAGGTCTGGCGACCATGGGTTATGGGATAATAGAATCCAGGGGAAATAAAATCAAAGCCCTGGATTACGGGGTGGTAACCACCCCTGCAGACATGGAGTTTTCCCGTCGGCTGCTTCATATTTTTAATTCAGTGGAAAAACTGATTCAGGACTATTCTCCTCAGGCTGTAGTATATGAAGAGCTGTTTTTTAATAAAAATGTGAAAACCGCTTTGATTATAGGACATGCCCGGGGAGCAGCGGTATTGGCAGGAGCAAGGCAGTCCATAGATTTGTTTGAGTATACTCCGCTTCAGGTAAAACAGGCGGTTGTCGGCTACGGACGGGCGGATAAGAATCAGGTGCAGAGCATGGTGAAGCTGCTTTTGGGTCTGCGGGAAATACCAAAGCCGGATGATGCCGCCGATGCACTTGCGGTTGCTATCTGTCACCTGCACAGCCATCAGTACGGCAGGAAGCTGGGTGTTTCGGGACAAGACCCTGAAGTCTGCACTAAATAAGGAATTTGCAGGAGTAAACTGAATGTATGCCTATATTACCGGTACATTAGAGGAAGTTGACAGACTGAGTTTCTATGTTGTTGTTGAGGCCAATGGAATTGGCTACCGCATAAATGTTCCAGGCTCTGTTATAGAGAACCTGCCTTCAAGGGGAGAAACAGTAAAGCTGTATACATACCTTCATATAAGGGAAGATGTTCAAGCGCTTTATGGTTTTCTGGACAGGGAAGAACTTAATTTTTTTGAAAAATTGATTACCGTGTCCGGTGTAGGTCCTAAAGTTGCTTTAGGCATGCTGTCCGTCAGCTCTGCTCATGAGTTGGCGGCTGCCGTCATTACCGGAGACAGGAAAGCTTTAAGCCGCGCACCCGGAGTCGGCAAGAAAACAGCAGAGCGGATCATACTGGAATTAAGGGATAAAATCGATAAGGATGCCATTAAGCTGGCAGATGCTTCAGCCGCCGAGGATTCTGCTCCCATGGATTCTAAAGGCTTCCGGGGGCGCAGCAGGGCAGGTGTAAGGCTTGAAGCTCTGCAGGCTCTGCAGGCGCTGGGGTATCATGCGGCGGAAGCGGAAAAGGCCTTATCCGGTCTGGACGGAGCAGATGCTGCAGAATTAATTCGGCAGGCTCTCAGAAAACTGGATAATCAGCCTTGATGACAGGAGGGGAAAGATTTGCACCGGCAGGAAGAGCGTATAATTGCATCCAACCGGCTTACGGAAGATTATGATATAGAAGCAAGCCTTCGGCCCAGAAAGCTTTCTGAATATATCGGACAGGAAAAAATAAAGGATCAGATGAATATATTTATCCAGGCTGCCAAAGGCAGGGGTGAAGCCCTGGATCATGTCCTTTTATATGGACCCCCGGGGCTTGGGAAAACCACTCTGGCCCATATAATAGCCAATGAACTGGGAGTCAGCATCCGCATTACCTCCGGCCCGGCAATTGAAAAAGCGGGAGATTTGGCGGCAATACTGACAAATTTGGGAGAACAGGATGTCCTTTTTATTGATGAAATTCACCGATTAAACCGCAGCGTGGAAGAAGTTCTTTATCCTGCTATGGAAGACTATGCTCTGGATATAATCATCGGCAAAGGTCCCAGCGCCCGATCCATACGGCTGGATCTGCCCAAATTCACCTTAATCGGCGCAACCACCCGTGCGGGTATGCTGACATCTCCGCTCCGGGATCGTTTCGGCGTAATCAGCCGGCTGGAACTGTATTCCCCGGAAGAGTTGAAAAAAATTGTAATGCGTTCTGCCGGAATTCTGAATATAGAAATAGATGATGAGGGGGCCGAGGAAATAGCAAGGCGATCCAGAGGCACCCCCAGGGTAACCAACCGGATTTTGAAACGGGTGAGGGATTATGCCCAGGTCAGGGCTGACGGAGTAATTACTCTGAAGGTTGCACGTGAAGCTCTTAATATGCTGGAAGTTGATGAGATGGGGCTGGATGAAGTGGACAGAAGACTTATGGAAGCCATTGCACTAAAGTTCAACGGAGGACCTGTGGGTCTGGATACCTTGTCTGCTTCCACCGGAGAGGAAAGCACTACAATAGAGGATGTATGTGAACCCTATCTGCTTCAGCTGGGATTCCTGGCACGCACACCGAGAGGAAGAATTCTGACTCCCCTTGGTTATAAGCATCTGAGATTACCCGTCAGTGAACAAAAAAGTTTGCTGGATTGAAAATTAAGTGTATATTATACTAATAATACACGATAATTTGCTGACCGACAGAGCAAACTAGAATGGAGAATTAGCTTGAAGGTTTCTGATTTTGACTATGAACTGCCGGAAAGGCTGATTGCGCAGACCCCGCTTGAAAAGCGCGATGAATCAAGACTTTTGGTTGTTCACAGGAAAACGAAAAGCATAGAACACAGAGTGTTTAAAGATATAATAGAATATTTAAATCCTGGGGATTGTCTTGTAATTAATGATACAAAGGTAATTCCTGCCAGACTGCTTGGGAAACGGAAGGACACCGGCGGAAAGATGGAATTTGTTCTCTTGAGCCGGGAAAATGATGACACCTGGCGGGTACTGGTGAAACCCGGGAAAAGAGCACAAATTGGAACTCGTTTTGTCTTCGGCGACGGTATACTGGAAGCGGAAGTTACAGGCATAACGGAAGAAGGGGGACGCACGGTCCGCTTTTTTTTTGAAGGAGTGTTTCAGGAAGTTCTGGATAAGGTAGGCATTATGCCCCTGCCCCCCTATATTCATGAAGAGCTGAAGGATAAGAACCGCTACCAGACAGTATATGCCAGACATGACGGCTCAGCAGCTGCCCCTACGGCAGGGCTGCATTTTTCTCCAGCCCTCCTGAATCGGCTGGAAGAGAAAGGAGTATGTATATCAAGGGTTACATTGCATGTAGGACTTGGCACTTTCAGGCCGGTGAAGGCGGAGGATATCAGTCAGCATGTTATGCATAGGGAATCCTATGAAGTCACCGAAGCGGCTGCTGCTGAAATCAATGAAGCCAGGAGAAGGGGCGGACGGATTGTAGCGGTAGGCACCACTTCGCTCAGGACGCTGGAATCCGTTGCTGATGATAAAGGTATTGTGCATCCGGGCAGAGGTGAAACTGACCTTTTTATTGTTCCGGGATACAGATTTAAAGTAGTGGATGCTTTGATAACCAATTTTCATCTTCCAAAGTCCACCTTATTAATGCTGGTCAGTGCAATGACGGGCAGGGAGGAGATACTGAGAATTTATCAGGAAGCCATTGCCAGAGAGTATCGCTTTTTCAGTTTCGGCGACGCCATGTTTATTGAATAAATACTTACTTTTCAGGGAGGAACTATGTTCGAATTCGAGTTAATAAAGGAAGATCCTGATTCAAGGGCTCGTGTGGGAAGATTTCATACTCCCCACGGCAGTTTTGATACACCGGTATTTATGCCTGTGGGAACCCAGGCAACCGTAAAAGCTGTAACTCCCAGGAATCTTGAAGAGCTGGAGGCAGAGATTATTCTTGCCAACACCTATCATCTTTACATGAGACCGGGACATGAACTGGTTAAGGAAGCAGGCGGATTACATAAATTCATGGGCTGGAACGGGCCTATTCTTACCGACAGCGGCGGTTTTCAGATATTCAGTCTGGCAGAGCTGCGCAATATCAGGGAAGAAGGGGTAACCTTCCAGTCTCATCTGGACGGTTCTACTCATTTTATTTCTCCTGAAAAAGCCATTGAGATTGAAAATGCTCTGGGAGCCGACATAATTATGGCCTTTGATGAATGCGTCCCCTATCCGGCAGAATATGATTATGTCATGAAATCAGCAAAAAGAACCACCAGATGGCTTAAGCGCTGCATACAGGCTCATAGAAGAGATGATCAGGCCTTATTCGGGATTATTCAGGGAGGGATGTATGCTGACCTCCGGAGGATGAGTGCAGAGGAGATATTGTCCCATGACCTTCCCGGTTATGCAATTGGCGGGTTAAGCGTCGGAGAACCAAAGCCTCTCATGTATGAGATGCTGGATCATACCGTTCCCCTTATGCCTAAAAATAAGCCCAGGTATCTTATGGGCGTTGGCTCCCCAGACTGTCTGGTGGAAGGGGTTCTGCATGGGATTGATATGTTTGACTGTGTCCTGCCAACGCGTATTGCCAGAAACGGCACTGCATTGACCAGCCGGGGGAAGATAGTAGTTCGTAATGCTGAGCATGCGAAAGACTTTACCACCCTGGATCCGGAATGCGACTGCTATGCCTGTCAGAATTTCACAAAGGCTTATATCCGTCACCTGATAAAGGCCAATGAGATTCTGGCTTCAATATTATTATCCATTCATAATCTGCGGTTTTTGATTTCCCTTATGAAAGAGGTTAGGAAATCAATACTTGAGGAAAGGCTCCTGGAATTCCGCAACGAATTTTTTGAAAAGTTTGGGCATGAATGAAAATTTTTGATTATTTCCTTGAATTAATGTATCAAACCGATTACTATATTTATATAGCAAAAGAAGGAGGGAAATGAATGTTTCTAACGGCACAAGTTCCAGCGGAAGGAGCAGGCGGCGTAGCTGGATTGATTGGGGCGCTGGCTCCCTTTATACTGATGATTATTATGGTTTATTTCATGATAATCCGTCCTCAAAGGAAGAGGGACAAAGAGAATAAGGAGATGCTGGCTTCCCTTAAAGTAGGTGACAATATAACTACCATCGGCGGGATCTGCGGTAAGATAGTTTCTATAAAAGATGACATACTTACCGTTGAAGTAGGAGTTGACAAGGTAAAATTGGTCTTTGAGCGCTGGGCTATAAGAGATGTAGACAGGCCGGTGTCTGATTAAGGCCGTATCCTTTTCATAAAAAAGCTGTGTTTTCGTCAGAAATCCGGCTTTTTTATTGCGTAATTTACTCTCATCCCTTTTCTTAGGTTGTCATGTCATATCAGTCCGCATTTTTGCATATGTTTGAAATAAGATGCCTAAAAAAGGGGTTGGAAAGGATGAAAATGGTTCGCAAGAGTACTGCAAGACAAGAAAAGACCTCTTTGCTCAATGATATTTTAAGTATTCTTAAAGGTTCTGTTTTTGCAGTTGTTATCACCTTAATCTTTATCATCCTCTTTGCAGCGGTGATGCAGCTGTCCACACTGCCAGAAAGCATTATCAGGCCGGTAGTGCAGGTGCTGAGAATTTTAAGCATTGCAGCAGGAGGCGCCTTTGTTGCCCGGAAAGCAGAAAGCAGGGGTTGGATCAAGGGTGCAGCAACCGGGGTTTTCTATGTTTTGCTGGTATCCCTCATAGGGGTAGTCTCCGGAGGTCAATTCTCATTCGATAGAATTTTTATTTCAGATCTTCTGATGGGCATAGTGGTAGGAGCCATAGGAGGCGCAATCGGCATAAACACCTGATGATCAGGCTGTCTCAAAGTTTACTTTCCTATATATGATCTATCTGCCGCCTTATGCAAGGGGGCTTTTGGCATTGGTTGAAGCAGCAAATTTCCCGTCTGCCCTTTTCATTAACTGGAATATATGTTATAATAAATTGCATTGAAATAGAGAATTTTTCGGTTTTTATTTACAAGCTTTTTACCATGTATAGCAAAGAGAGGGAGAAATCAGAATGAAACACATTAAGACACTGCACAAAGGCAAATTGAAACAGAGCATTGTTAACGGCGGCTGCGGCGAATGCCAGGCTTCCTGTCAGTCTGCGTGTAAAACTTCATGCACGGTAGGCAATCAAAGCTGCCAGAAATAACCGGCATTATTATACATAAAGAAAAGACGGATAGCAGTAGCTTGGCTACTGCTATCTTTAGGTTTAAGGATATACAGTGTCTAATCGTTACTTGCTGAAAAAAGGAAGGATAGAATGATTCATAAATTTAAAATAGAAGATGTACGGCTGGTTTTGGACGTTAACAGCGGTGCAGTTCATATTATTGATGAACTTATCTGGGACTTACTGGACTACGGTCCTCAGTTTTTTATGGGAAAAATTGTGGAAGATTTGCGGGGTAAATATAAGGCAGAAGAATTGGAAGAAGGAGTTATTGAGTTAAAGAAACTCATTGAGGAAGAAATGCTCTATACTTCCTGGGATGAAGAGGACAAGCCTTCCATGACAGGGGAGCCTGTTATAAAGGCAATGTGTCTTCATGCTGCTCATGACTGCAATTTAAGGTGCAGTTACTGCTTTGCCTCTACCGGCGATTTCAAAGGGAAGAGAAGCATTTTGGATTTGGAAACAGGGAAAAAAGCATTGGATTTTCTGATTCAGCATTCAGGAAACCGGAGAAATCTGGAAGTGGATTTTTTCGGCGGAGAGCCTCTGATGAATTTCCCGGTTGTCAGGGAATTGGTAGAGTACGGGAGAAAGCAGGAGAAAAAATATAATAAAAAATTCCGTTTTACCATTACTACCAACGGACTGTTGCTTAATGAGGATATATTGGAATACATTAATAAAGAATTTGTCAATGTGGTTGTGAGTATCGACGGACGTCCCGAAGTACACGATAGGCTGCGCAAAACCTGCGCCGGAACCGGCAGCTATAACGTTATTATGCCCAGAGCAGTGAAACTGGCTGAAAGCCGGAATCAGACCGACTATTATGTACGGGGCACTTTTACTAAATTTAATAAGGATTTTGACAAGGACGTTCTTCATCTGGCGGATGCAGGTTTTAAGCAGATTTCCGTGGAGCCGGTGGTGGCTTCGGAAGAAGAAGAATACCATCTTTCGAAAGAGGATTTGCAGGAAATATATGATGCCTACGACAGGCTCTTAAAAGTCTATCTGGAAAGAAAGAAACAAGGCCGAGGGTTTAATTTCTTCCATTTCCAGGTGGATATGGAACAGGGACCTTGTGCAGCCAAAAGGTCAACCGGCTGCGGTGCCGGCAATGAATATATAGCTGTGACTCCTGAAGGGGATATTTATCCATGTCATCAGTTCGTTGGAAATGAAGATTTTAAAATGGGAAGTGTATTGGATGGATCCTTCGACACAGAGATGCAGAAGGTGTTTCGCAGCACCAATGTTTTCACCAAGGAAAAATGTGCATCCTGCTGGGCAAAGTTCTATTGCAGCGGAGGATGCGCTGCCAATGCCCAGAACTTTTCGGGGGATATCAGAATTCCTTATGAACTTGGCTGCGATATGGAAAAGAAGAGACTTGAATGCGCTCTTGCCATAAAGGCACTGGAGTACCTGGAAGAAGAAGCGATGAATCAGCGGGTATAACAAGCGGGGGTAAAAATGTCAATTTATAAGTTGAGCACACCGATTCAGGAAAATACAGAATCCATTATCACGCTGCTGCAAATGGGCCTGGGCATAAGCGAAGTTACAGCAAGGCTTTTATTCAACAGAGACATAACAGGAATTGACGAGGCAAGGGCTTTTTTAAATCCATCGCTGGATCAGCTGAATGATCCTTTCCTTCTGCAGGACATGGATAAGGCAGTGAAGCGGATAAAAGAAGCCTTGTCCGAAGGAGAAAAAATCGTTGTCTACGGAGACTATGATGCAGACGGCATTACATCAAGTTCCATTCTTTCCTTATACTTAAGATCTCTGGGAGGGGATGTGGATGTGTATATTCCCAGCCGGCAGGAGGAAGGATACGGGCTTCATCTTGAGGCGCTGAAATCCATCAAAAGCCGGGGCGCCGGTCTGATTATTACGGTAGACTGCGGAATTTCTGCGGTGGAAGAGGTCCGGAGAATAAAGTCTGAAATGGACATAATTATTACCGATCATCACATGCCGGGGCCGGAGCTGCCTGAAGCCTTTGCGGTTATTAATCCGAAGATCAGCGGACAGGCTTATCCTTTTACAGAGCTGGCCGGAGTAGGAGTGGCAGCAAAGCTGATTCAGGCCATGGGGGACATTAAGGGACTTGAGCCTTACCTGGATCTCGTTGCCATAGGCACAATTGCAGATATTGTTCCCCTGGAAAAGGAAAATCGTGTATTTGCTGCACTTGGGATTCGACAGATAAATGAAAATCCCCGTCCGGGGATTGATGCTCTGATTCAGGTGCTGGATTTAAAAGAAAAGGGAGTTGACGCAGGCCGGATCTCTTATTCCATCGGACCCTGTCTGAATGCACCGGGCAGAATGAGCACCTTTCATACCGGCTATCGGCTGCTTACAGCGGATAACAGGGAGCAGGCGCTGCCCCTGGCGGCTGAACTTGTAGAGGAAAATCTGCGAAGAAGGGAAGCGGAAAATCAGATTCTGGAAGCCGCCGATGAGGTCATGTCCAGGCAGGTGGATATGGCACGTGACAGGGTTTTGGTAATTGCCGGCGAAAACTGGCATCCTGGCGTAATTGGTATTGTGGCATCCAGGATAACCGAGAAGTACTCAAGGCCATCCATTGTGTTATCCATTGAAGGCGGTCAGGCTGTCGGTTCAGCACGGAGCATCCGCGGCTTCCATTTGTTTAATGCCCTTTCTGCCTGCGAAGGAATGCTCCTTCGGTTTGGAGGGCATGAAATGGCTGCCGGCTTATCCATAGAAAGTTCCAAAATTGACGACTTCCGAAAGCAGATTTGTGCCTATGCGGATGAGGTTATGGAAGAAGAGATTCTGATTCCTCAATATTTTTATGACGGTCAGCTTGATCAGAGCCAGATTACGCCGGCTTTGCTTGATGAAATTGATATGCTGGCACCATTCGGCTTTGGGAATCCTAACCCCAAATTTCTGCTGCCTTCTGCAGTGGTGGAAACCAGCAGACTTGTGGGAAGGGAATCCGAACATTTGAAACTGGCCTTGTCATTTGGAAGGCGTTCATGGGATGCAATAGGGTTCGGTATGGCAGAGGCGGCAAAAAACTTGCATCAGGGCAGCCGTGTCAGTCTGCTCACTTCCCTTAAGCGAAGCGAGTGGATGGGGATCTGCAGCACCCAATTTCAGATTCACAGCGTAAAGCCGATATATCAAAGCCGGCAGGATCTGGAAGATTTGCTTTCTTCTTTTTACTTCAAACTTTTTGATGTTTTTTTACAGGATTTTATGTATAATGATATTCGTACCAATTTAACTGCAAATAAAGAAGAAAAATTCCCGGTTTCCCATGACTTGCTGACTCTGGAAGAAGCGGCCTGCCGCCTGGAAGAAGCTATGGTGGGAACAGCCGTATTTATCAGCAGTTATGAAGCAGCTAAAGCCGTGCTTGAACATTTAATGGAGAAGGATTTGCTGGACCGGATTCCAGTGGAATACCACTATCCTTACCTTGGAAACGGTCTGGGGCGGAATTCGGTAATCCTGATACCTGAATATGGGCGCAGGCCGGAAGCCAACTATCATACAATAATAACTCCGCAAATGGAAGACGAATTGCATATTAGCCTTAAAGGTTTCACGTCTGCCCGTAAGAACCGAAAGCATTGTCGTTTTATACCGGACAACGGCGAGGACAGGAAAAAACTTAATACCGACGGGGTTGACTTAAACAGGGAACAACTGGGCATTATCTATAAATGGCTGCGCAAATTAGTTCCGGGGAGGAATATCTGGGCTGACGGCAGGCAGCTGCTGAAGGATCTGCAGGAAGGCACCGGCTGCCTATGGACCGGTTTTCAATTGAGACTTGCTCTGGAGATATTTAGGGAACTTAATTTTATTACCGTTCAATCCGGGAATCAAACCCTGAAAATATGCTGCGCCAAAAATCCGGAAAGCAGGCAGCTTAATGAGAGCCGTCTGGTTAACTATCACAGACAGTGGCTGAAAAGCTATGGTATCGGAGTTTCAACAAATAACGCATAGTTACATAAAAGATGTTATAATAGTAACCATTAAGGGGAGGAAAAATAATGGACTTAAAGGCAAAAGTCAGAGTAATTGAGGATTTTCCTAAGGAAGGCATTTCTTTCAAGGATATTACCACCTTGCTTAAGGATAAGGAGGCCTACCACCACACTGTAGATATCATGGTGGATATATGCAATAAAATCGGTACTGATGTAATAGTGGGCCCTGAAGCCAGAGGATTTGTACTTGGCGCTCCTGTGGCTTACGGCCTGGGAACGGGGTTTGTTTTGGTACGCAAGCCCGGAAAACTGCCTGCTGATACTGTAAGTTATGAGTATGAACTGGAATACGGAACGGATATTTTGGAAATCCATAAAGACGCTATTCAGCCCGGGCAGAGAGTAGTCATAGTGGATGATCTTCTGGCTACAGGCGGTACCGCCCTGGCTGTTGCAAAGCTGGTGGAAAAATTAGGCGGCAAGGTGGTTGGTATGGTATTTGCCATGGAGCTTAAATTTCTTAATGGAAGGAGAACCCTGGAGGGTTACGAAGTACATTCACTTATACAGTTTGACAACTAGAATTGCGCCGTTCAACGTTTGATTTACAGGCAGAAGAAAGGAGATGATTATGCTGGAAGCGCTTGCAAATAAGGTAAGAGAAGCTTTTGGGGAAAATGCGGCTTCAAAAGTTATTGAAGCCTATAGGTTTGCTGAGAAAGCTCATGAAGGCCAGAAGCGTTCTTCAGGCGAGCCGTACAGCATACATCCCCTTGCGGTTGCACACATACTGGCGGATTTAGGCATGGATCCGGTTACTATTTGTGCAGGCCTTCTCCATGATACCATAGAAGACACAGGTATTACCAAAGAAGAGCTGGAAGCAAAATTCGGAGCAGAAATAGCAAATATGGTTGACGGGGTAACCAAACTGACCAGATTGTCCTATAAATCCAAGGAAGAGCAGCAAGTGGAAAACCTGCGCAAAATGTTTCTGGCAATGGCTGAGGATATCCGTGTTATAATAATCAAATTATCGGACAGGCTCCATAATTTGCGCACCCTTGAATATGTGGACGAAGAGAAGCAGCGGGAAAAAGCTTATGAAACTCTGGAAATATATGCTCCCCTGGCTCACCGTCTTGGAATATTCAAGATTAAATGGGAATTGGAAGATACCGCTCTGCGTTATATAGATCCAAAAGGTTATTATGATCTGGTGGAAAAAGTAGCCCGGAAAAGACAGGAACGGGAACACTTCATTCAACAGGTTATAGATACTTTTAAGAAACATTTGGATGAACTGAATATTTCATATGAAATTGAAGGCCGGCCAAAAAGTTTCTACAGCATTTATAAAAAGATGTACATGCAGCATAAGGAATTTGAACAGATCTATGATCTTCTGGCTATTCGCGTAATTGTGGATACAATAAAGGACTGTTACGGAGTGCTGGGAGTGGCACATACCTTATGGAAGCCTATTCCGGGCAGATTCAAGGATTATATAGCCGTACCCAAGCCCAATATGTACCAGTCTCTTCATACCACGGTTATAGGGCCGGAAGGCCAGCCTTTCGAGCTTCAGATCAGGACCTGGGAAATGCACCGTACAGCGGAATACGGCATAGCCGCCCACTGGAAGTACAAGGAAGGAAACCGGAAAACTTCATATGAACTGGATAAAAAGCTGAATTGGCTGAGGCAGCTCCTTGAGTGGCAGAACGATCCCAGGGATGCAAGAGACTACATGGAAAACCTGAAAATCGATCTCTTTACTGATGAAGTATTTGTCTATACTCCCAAAGGGGACGTTATTGATTTGCCCAGAGGCGCAACTCCTTTGGATTTTGCCTATGCCATTCACAGCGCTATAGGTAACAGTTGCATAGGCGCCAAGGCCAACGGCAGAATTGTTCCTCTGGATTATGAGCTTAAAACAGGTGAGATCGTTGAGATTATTACTACTCAGAATCCCAACCACGGTCCCAGCAGGGACTGGCTTAAGATAGTTAAAACCAATCAGGCAAAAACAAAGATCAAGCAGTGGTTTAAAAAGGAAAGACGGGAAGAGAATATAGAAAAAGGCAAGGAAATGCTTGAGCGAGAAGCAAAGCGCAACGGAATTCCCTTGTCTAAATTAATACGCAATGAATGGGTAGAAGGTATATTCAAAAAGTATGGCTTCACTTCACTGGAGGACATGTACTCTGCCCTGGGATACGGAGGTATTCCTGTCGGGACAGTTATATCGCGTCTTTTGGAAGAGTACAGGAAAGCCAATGAACCTGCAGCAGTTGAAACTATTGACAAGGAAGTGCCGGCTCAGAGGGAAAAGGAAGTTCCCAAAAACGGAGTTAAGGTAAAAGGCATAGATAATATTATGGTACGCTTCGCCAGATGCTGCAATCCGGTGCCTGGCGATTCGATTATCGGTTACATTACCAGGGGAAGGGGAGTCTCAATTCACCGGGCGGATTGTGTGAACCTGACTGATGATTTTGTGGATTCCAATCGTCTGGTGGAAGTCAGCTGGAGCAATGAATATAAGACTTCCTATAATGCAGAGATCCAGATAGTTGTTCAGGACAGGCAGGGAATACTGGCTGACATTACCAATACCATTGCAGATATGAAGATAAATGTTACGGCTATAAATGCCCGGACCGCCAGAAACAAAGTAGTGGTAATAAATATCAACCTGGAGATATATGATACCAAGCAGCTGGAAAATGTTATGAGAAAACTGAGCCGCGTGCGGGATGTAATGGATGTTTTCCGTGTGAGTGCATAAGCTCGCCGGACCGGGCTTATCTGGGAGGATTGCAAATGAAGATTTTATCGCTTGTACTGCCTGGAATGGCAGTGAATTGTTATATCCCATATTGCGAAGAAACACTTGAGTGTGCGGTAATCGATCCGGGAAGCAATTCAGAAAGAATAGAAAAACTGATAAACAAACATAATCTAAAGGTTCGATATATACTCCTGACTCATGGTCATTTTGACCATATAGGAGGAGTTCAATATATAAAAGAATTAACCGGTTCAGCCGTTGCTATCCATAAGGATGATGCCGATATGCTGACAGATCCGATAAAAAACCTTTCATCCTACATGGGAAAAGAAGTAGTGCAAATACCGGCCGATATTTTGTTGGAAGACGGCATGGTTTTATCAATAGGCAGGGAAAAACTGAAAGCACTTCACACACCCGGACATTCCAGGGGCAGCATGTCCTTTCTCGGTGATGGTGTGATCTTTACCGGCGACCTGTTATTCAAAAGTTCTGTCGGCAGAACTGATTTTCCGGACAGCAATTATATGGTGCTGATGAATTCCATTCGGAAAAAACTGATGGTTTTGTCTGATGACCTGGTTGTATATCCCGGGCACGGACGGTTAACCACCATTGGAGAAGAACGAACGGCTAATCCTTTTTTATATGATATGGAGGATTTTTGAATCGGATGATACAAGTAAAAGCACCTCAGGTTTCTTATGGCAAAGAGATCGCTGAACTGGTGAGGGTTTTTTATCCGGAAGAACAGGTAGGGGAAATGCTTCCCCTGAATGAAGAGGTATCAGAGGCTATTGTGCTTGAAACCGGATATGATATGGAAACAGCGGATACCTGCCGGTTTTATGCATATCTGTACAGAGGCGGATCCTCAGATTGCTCATCCAAGCCAAAGAGACTGGCACATCAGGAAAGCAGACGGAGCTACCCAAATTATGATGAAGGGTTAAACAGGTTTATAAAAGACGGAATCAAAGGCTGTGTTTTTGATCTTTTGGCCGGCTATACCGGCAGGCATCCCAGGTGGGGTGCTCAGACAGGTGTAAGGCCGGTGAAGCTGGTCCAGGAATTATTGGATAAGGGAAAAGATGATGCTGAGATCAGAATCCTGCTCAGGGATATTTATAAAATGCAGGATTCAAAGATTGAACTTCTCCTTGAAACTGCGAAAAACCAGCGTCATCTCATAGATGAACCGATCAATAACAAAGTCTCTGTATACATTCATATTCCCTTTTGTTCTACCAGATGTTTTTACTGTTCATTTCCCTCCGATCTGATTCACAGGGCGGCGGATAAAATGGATGAATACTTAAGCTGTCTTGAAAGAGAACTGGCTTCAGTTATGGGGGAACTAAAAAAACAGGGTACTGAAGTGGATACCCTTTATATCGGAGGCGGTACTCCTACGGTTTTAAGCCGCGGGCATCTGGAAGAACTGTTAAAACTGGCAGACAGGCAGATACTGAGCAGATACAATATATTGGAATATACAATAGAAGCCGGGCGGCCTGACAGCCTGGATAATGAAAAACTGAAGCTGATGAGGGATTACGGCGTCAGCCGCATCAGCATTAACCCGCAGTCCATGAATCAGGAAACCCTGGACCTGGTGGGAAGGGGTCATACAGTCGAACAGGTGCTGGACATTTATCATAAGGCCCGTGAAATAGGGTTTTTCTGTATTAATATGGATGTGATACTAGGCTTGCCCGAAGAAACCGCCGACCATATGGAACGGACCATGGAAGCGCTTGCCGGGCTGAAGCCTGACAATATAACCGTTCATACTCTGGCTGTGAAACGAGCATCGGTTTTCAGAGAATCCTTTAAGCAATATGATCCTTCCAGAAAAGGTCTTGCGGAGGAAATGGCTTTAGTATGCAGAAAGTGGATCGATAAACTTGGCATGAAACCCTATTACTTATATCGTCAGAAATACATGCTGGACCACCTTGAAAACGTAGGTTATTCCGTTCCCGGAAAGGAATGCTTGTATAACATCCAGTTTATGGAGGAAAGGCGGGATATCTGGGCTTTCGGGGCCGGAGCCGCAAGTAAACTTTACTTTCCGGATGAAGACAGGATCGAGCGAATCGGCAATGTGAAAAATTTGGACTCGTATTTGTACAGAATAGATGAGATGATAGAGAGAAAGCTGAAGGCACTTAAAAAAGGAGGAAACTGATATGTTATCAAAAGCTCCAAAGGGCACTAAGGATATATTGCCGCAGGAGACACATTTATGGCAGCACATTGAAGATACCATACGGGAGGTCACCCGGGCTTATGGCTACAGGGAAATTCGGACTCCCGTATTTGAACATACTGAATTATTCCAGCGGGGAGTGGGAGAAACCACGGATATTGTTCAAAAGGAAATGTATACCTTCCTTGATAAGGCCAACCGCAGTCTGACTCTTAAACCGGAAGGAACGGCAGGTGCTGCCAGGGCATATATTGAACACAAGCTATATGCAGACACCCAGCCGGTAAAGATGTATTATATTACTCCCTGCTATCGGTATGAACAGCCGCAGGCAGGAAGGCAGAGGGAGTTCCATCAGTTTGGCGTGGAAGCTTTTGGGGCCCCTCAGGCTTCAGTGGATGTGGAAATCATCTCCCTGGCCATGAATCTTTTTAAGAAACTGGGAATTAAGGATCTTTCAGTTAAGATAAACAGCATAGGGTGTCCGAAGTGCAGGCCGGCTTATCATGAGAATTTAAAATCCTATCTGGCAAAGGATCTGGATTCACTGTGCAACACCTGTAAGGAACGCTTTGAAAAGAACCCGCTCAGAATTCTGGACTGCAAGGCGGAAGGCTGCCAGCCTGTAATAAAGAATGCACCCCACATGCTGGATCACTTGTGCGAGGAATGCAGCAGTCATTTCGAAGATGTAAAAAGGTTCTTAAAAGCGGCAGGTTTTGACTATAACATCGATCCGATGATTGTCAGGGGTTTGGATTACTATACCAAAACCGTGTTTGAGATAATTTCTGATTCCATAGGAGCTCAGAGCACAGTATGCGGCGGAGGCCGTTATGACGGACTGGTTGAGGAATTCGGAGGCCCCAATGTTCCCGGAGTAGGCTTCGGTCTTGGACTGGAACGGCTGTTGCTTGTTTTGGAAAGCCAGAATATAAAACTCCCGGAGCCTGAACCCTGCAGCATTTATTTTGTCACTGTCGGCAAGGAAGCCCGGGAAAAGGCTTTTGAGCTGGTTCAGAAGCTGAGGGGGCTTGGAGTTTTTTCGGATATGGACCATGTTGGCCGCAGTGTAAAGGCCCAATTTAAATACGCAAATAAAACAGGTGCAAGATATGTGGGAACCATAGGCGAAGATGAACTGGCAGAAGGGAAATTGGCGCTCAGGGAAATGGATACAGGAAAAGAAGAAAAAGTTGCCTTTAAAGATATTGCTGACTTTTTTATAACCAGGTAAGGAGGAAGAATGATGGAAGGATCCATGGGCAGATTAAAACGAACCCATATGTGCGGGAATGTCACCAAAGAAATGGCAGGCCAGGAAGTGGTTGTATGCGGCTGGGTACAGCGCAGAAGAGATTTGGGTAAACTGATCTTCATATATCTTAGGGACAGAGAAGGTTTTATACAGGTAGTGTTCAATACAGAGGATGGTGCAGCCATTTTTGATAAAGCTCAATCAATACGCAGTGAATATGTACTGATTGTAAAGGGCAGGGTTGTGGAGAGAGATAAGTCCGCTGTTAATCCCCAGTACCCCAACGGAGATGTGGAAGTGATCGCGTCGGAACTGGAGATACTTTCTACTGCAAACACTCCCCCAATATATATTATAGACGGTCTGGATGCCTCAGAAGCACTGAGACTTAAATACAGATATCTGGATCTTCGCCGCCCTGAATTGCAGAAGAATATAATTTTACGGCACAAAGTAACCAAATGGATCAGAGATTTTCTGGATCGGGAAGGTTTTCTGGAAATAGAGACCCCTATACTGACGAAGAGCACGCCTGAAGGAGCAAGGGACTATCTGGTGCCCAGCAGGGTGCATCCGGGAAGTTTCTATGCACTTCCCCAGTCTCCTCAGATTTTTAAGCAGCTCCTTATGATTTCCGGTTTTGACCGGTATTTTCAAATAGCCCGTTGTTTCCGGGATGAGGACCTGCGGGCAGACAGACAGCCTGAATTTACCCAGGTTGATATTGAAATGTCCTTTGTGGAAATTGAAGATGTCCTTTCCATAAATGAAAGATTGATTGCAGAAATCATGAAAAAAGCCCTGGGCATTGAGATATCCCTTCCATTGCCCAGAATAACCTACAAGGAAGCAATGGAGCGTTTTGGGGTGGACAGTCCCGACACCCGCTTTGGCATGGAGCTTCAAAATGTCAGCGATTTGGTGAAAGACTCAGGTTTCAAGGTGTTTTCCGGAGCAGTTGCAGAGGGCGGCAGTGTGCGGGCAATTAATGCCAAAGGCTGCGGAAGCCGCTTTTCAAGAAGAGATATTGACGGACTGGGCGAGTTTGTAAAAACTTATCGGGCAAAAGGACTGGCCTGGATCAATGTGACCGAAGAAGGAGTAAAATCGCCTATTGCAAAGTTCCTGTCGGAAGAGGAAGTGGATGCTCTGCTTAAACGCATGGATGCTGAGCCGGGAGACCTTATCCTTTTTGTGGCGGACAAGGAAAATGAAGTGGTTTTCGCTTCCCTTGGGCATTTAAGGCTTCATCTTGCGGAAAAACTGGAGTTAAGGGATGAAAACAAGAAAAATCTGCTGTGGGTAACGGAGTTTCCCCTTCTTGAGTATGACGAAGATGAAGGACGGTATGTGGCAATGCATCATCCCTTTACTTCACCTATGGATGAGGATATTCCTCTTCTTGAAACTCATCCGGAAAAGGTCAGGGCAAAAGCCTACGATATGGTATTAAACGGCATTGAAATCGGCGGCGGCAGCATACGTATACATCGGACCCGGCTCCAGGAGACTATGTTTAAGGTGCTTGGATTTACAAAAGAAGCTGCCTGGGAGCGTTTTGGGTTCCTTCTGGAGGCTTTCCAGTATGGAGTTCCGCCTCACGGCGGCATTGCCTATGGCCTTGACAGACTGGTCATGCTCCTTGCCAACCGACAATCCATCCGCGATGTAATAGCATTCCCAAAACTGCAAAATGCATCGGATATTATGACGGATGCCCCTTCTCCGGTTGACAAGTCCCAACTGGATGAACTGCACATCTGCCTGAAAGAAGAACAGTCTCAGGAATAAAGGTTGTTTAGCTTCGGGCAGGATTGTTTAATAATAAAATAATGAAGGTATTGGTGTAAACATAAGATGTTTTCCAGAACAGAAATGCTGATTGGCAAGGAAGCGCTTTGTAAGCTGAAAAGCAGCAAGGTAGCTGTTTTCGGAATCGGAGGAGTCGGAACCTTTGCTGTTGAGGCTTTAATACGTTCAGGCCTGGGTTCCATTGTACTGGTGGATGATGATGTTGTAAGCAGAAGTAATTTAAACCGTCAGCTGCATGCCACACAGGATACAATCGGAAAGCCTAAGGTGGAAGTAATGAGGGATCGTATTTTAAGCATCAATCCGTATGTTAATGTGACCACCTATCAGATGTTTTATACAAAGGAAACCGGTCATCTGCTCTTAAAGCCCGATTATGATTATGTTATCGATGCCATGGACACTGTTTCTGCAAAGATAGACCTGGTGGTAAGATGCAAGGAAATGGGCATTCCGATTATATCCAGCATGGGTGCGGGCAATAAGATGGACCCTGCAAGGTTCCGGATAGCAGACATTTACAGCACCTCTGTTGACCCTCTGGCCAAGGTAATGAGGCGGGAGCTTAGAAAACGCAATATAGACAGCTTAAAGGTGGTATACTCCACAGAACCTCCTTTGCCTCCTATGGAAGCAGAAGGGGATTCGGCAGGAGATGAAAGTATAACCGGTTTAACGAGAGGGCCTAAGAAGCGCAGGTCCGTACCGGGAAGTATATCCTTCGTTCCATCAGTCGCCGGCATTACCATAGGCGGTGAAGTAATCCGGGATCTGATAGGCTGGAAGGATAATTACCAAGGATCAGGAGACGATAAGCTTGAAGGAATACGGAGAAATTATTGAGTTACAGGGTGACAAGACAGTAATAAAAATAAAAAGAAGCTCAGCATGTGCAAGCTGCAAGGCATGTTCTATAGGCACCTGTTCAGATGAGATGCTGATAACCGTTCCTAATTCTCTTAATGGGAAGGCAGGAGATTATGTAGAACTGCAATTGGGGTCTGATCAGGTACTAAAGGCCTCGGCCATTTCATATTTAATCCCCTTATCTGCCCTTATACTGGGCGTTGCAGGAGGGTATGCTTTTGCCGGTAAGTTTGACTGGAATCCTGAATTGACAGGTTCCATCTCAGGTTTGTTATTAATGGTTCTGTCCTTCTTTATAATAAGAGGCATGGAACCTAAGTTTAAAAAAGAGAATCAATTTACGCCAATGATGGTGAAAATTATAAACAGACTTCAGAAAGGAGAAGTTGAGGATGGCAAGTGATAAGGTAATTAACCTGACAGCTGATAATTTTGAGGAGGAGGTAGAGAAGTCTTCCATTCCCGTATTGGTAGACTTCTGGGCAGAATGGTGTGGACCTTGCAGGATGATCGCGCCAATAATCGATCAACTGGCTGATGAATATGACGGCAAAATCAAGATAGGTAAAGTGAATGTGGATGAAAACAGGGATTTGGCCATGAAGTACAAGGTAATGAGCATTCCTACCCTGATTTTATTCAAGGACGGAGAAGTAGTGAACCAGGCAATAGGGGCCAGGCCTAAAGGCGAATTGGTCAAAATGCTTGAAACCGTATAACACAGAAAAATTGCGTATAGTCACAAGGAACAGTCAGCTGATATTCAGCTGACTGTTTTTATACACCTGAAAAATTTCTTGTAAATAATGTCCAATATAGCTATAATAAAGAATAATTCATAAACGCTATATATTTTATATACATTCTAAGATTGTAAAGGAGCCAAAAATGATCGATTTTAGAGAAATATCCATGATTGACCCTGAAACAGCTTCGGCTATGGAACAGGAATTGCAGCGTCAGCAAAGTCATTTAGAACTCATAGCATCTGAAAACTTTGTCAGTCCGGCGGTTATGGCCGCTATGGGTTCCCATTTAACCAATAAATATGCGGAAGGATATCCGGGGAAAAGGTATTATGGCGGATGTGAATTTGTTGATGTAGTTGAAAAACTGGCCATAGACCGGGCCAGGAAAATTTTCGGCGCGGAACATGTAAATGTTCAGTCCCATTCCGGTGCCCAGGCAAATACTGCTGTTTATTTCGCAGTGTTAAATCCCGGAGATACCATTTTAGGCATGAACCTGAACCATGGGGGACACCTGACCCATGGGAGCCCTGTAAATATTTCCGGTAAATATTTTAATATTGTCCCCTATGGGGTGGATGTTGAAACCGGTTTTATTGATTACGATGAAGTTGCCCGATTAGCCAGGGAACACAGACCTAAAATGATTGTAGCCGGTGCCAGCGCATACCCCCGTTTTATTGATTTTGCCAGGTTCCGGGAAATTGCTGATGAAATTGGCGCTTTTCTTATGGTAGACATGGCTCATATTGCCGGTCTGGTGGCAGCAGGGCTTCATCCGGATCCGGTTCCCTATGCTGATTTTGTAACCACTACCACCCATAAAACTCTCAGAGGCCCCAGGGGAGGAATGATTCTTTGCAAGGAAAAATATGCAAAAGCAATTGATAAGGCTGTCTTCCCAGGCATTCAGGGCGGTCCTTTGATGCATATTATTGCCGCAAAGGCTGTCTCTTTCAAGGAAGTTCTTGACCCTTCCTTCAGGGAATATCAGAAGCAGATTGTAAAGAATGCATCTGCTCTGGCTGAAGCTCTTATGGCTGAAGGTTTCAGGCTGGTTTCCGGCGGTACCGACAACCATTTAATGCTGGTTGATCTCAGAAACAAGAATATTACCGGGAAGGATGCGGAAAAAGTTCTGGACCGGACCCGAATTACAACTAATAAAAACACTATTCCTAATGATCCCCGAAGTCCCTTTGTAACCAGCGGTCTTCGCATCGGTACACCGGCTGTAACAACGAGAGGCATGAAGGAAGAAGATATGAAACTGATTGCCAAGGCCATTAGTCTGGTTATCACTGATTTCGAGAAGAACAAGCAGGAAGCTTTGGATATCGTAGACAGTTTGTGTACGAAACATCCCTTATACCCTGAAGAAAGCATCATAAGGTAGGAAGAGGCCCTAAGGCCTCTTTTCTTCGTAATTGAATCCGATTAATTTATGAAAAAACTGCAAAAATACGGATATGCAAATTCAATCATATATGAATTAATGTTAAATTAAGGAGTGAATGACATGGAACAGCAAATGCCCTTGGCTGCAAGAATGCGGCCGGAGACACTGGACGAATTTGTAGGCCAGCAGCATATTATCGGCCGGAATCGTCTGCTGTACCGTGCCATTAAAGGCGATCGGTTGTCCTCTGTAATATTTTACGGACCTCCCGGAACCGGGAAAACCACCCTGGCCAAAATAATATCCCTTGAAACCAAATACAGATTTGTTCAGCTTAATGCTGTTTCAGCCGGGGTAAAGGAGATCCGGGAGATAGCGGCGGAAGCCCGTAATCCCATGCTTAACCCCCGCGGGAAGGTGATTCTTTTCTTTGATGAGATTCATCGTTTAAATAAAGGACAGCAGGATGTGCTTCTGCCCTACGTGGAAGAAGGAACAATTATTCTAATAGGTGCTACTACGGAAAATCCTTATTTTGAAGTCAATAAGGCTCTTTTGTCCCGCTCCACAATATTCCGCTTTGAGCCGCTTGATGATGAAGACATTCTGGAGCTTCTGGACCGCTGCCTGAAAGATGAAGAAAAGGGACTGGGCAAATACCCAATAAGACTGGAAGATGATGCTGCAAAGCATATTGCCAAACTGAGCGACGGAGACGCCAGGGTGGCATTGAACGCCCTGGAACTGGCCTTTTTGACCACTCCGCCAAATGAAGAAGGGATCATTGTCATTGATCTTGAAACTGCCAGGGAATGCATACAACAAAAGACCTTGAAGTACGATAAAGATGGAGACAATCATTATGATATTACAAGCGCTTTTATAAAAAGCATGCGAAATTATATGGAGCCGGATGCGGTGTTATACTGGCTTGCCAGAATGATAGAATCCGGTGAAAAACCAGAATTCATTGCAAGGCGGATTATCATATGTGCTGCGGAAGATGTAGGTTTGGCCAATCCTGCAGCCCTGCAGGTAGCTGTAGCTGCCTCTCAGGCAGTGGAAAGGGTAGGCTGGCCGGAAAGCCGTATAATCCTGGCGGAAGCTGCACTTATGGTGGCATGCTCTCCAAAATCCAATGCTTGTTATGCAGGCATAGATGAGGCACTTGAGGATGTGCGGAACGAGAAATCTGCGGCCGTACCCATGCATCTTCGTGATGCACATTACAAAGGAGCCCAGGAATTGGGACACGGCAAAGGATATAAATACTCTCATGATTATCCCATGGCTAATGCAGTCCAGCCATATCTGCCTCCTGAGTTTGCAAACAAAAGATATTATCGACCCAAAAACTCAGGTTATGAGGCAAAAATTCGTCAAAGGCTTGTTCAGCTCAAAGGAGACCAGGATATTTAATGTTGACAAATTTACTAGGGTATGCTACCATTAGTAAGGAAATAAACCCTAGTATTTTGGTCGGGTATAAGAGGTGTTTCAATGAGGTTATCCACAAGAGGTCGTTATGGAATCAAGGCAATGTTTGACTTGGCTCTCCATGGAGGAGATACGCCTCTTCCTTTAAAAGCCATTGCGGAACGGCAGGAGATCTCTGAAGCGTATTTAGAACAGCTGATTGCCAGTCTGCGTAAAGCAGGTTTGGTAAAAAGTGTAAGAGGTGCCCAAGGCGGATATTTATTGGCCTGTCCCCCTTCAGAAATTACTGTGGGCAGCATTATACGAACCCTGGAGGGTTCCCTGGCTCCTGTGGAATGCGTGGCTGAGGGAGAGGAATTTGCCGGCTGCGAAAAGTCAAATTTTTGTGTTACACGAGGCATTTGGGAAAAAATAAAAGACAGCATTGACAGTGTAATTGACTCTATTACCCTGCAAGATATGCTTGACGATTATGAAAAACTGAATATGCAAGATAATATGTATTACATTTAAAAGTTTTTGTAAAAATAGCAAAGAGATAATCTGGAATTGAAGGGAAGCGTTATACTAATGGATCGAATAATATACCTGGATCATGCAGCTACAACTTACACCAAACCTGAGGTACTGAAGGAAATGCTGCCTTATTTCACTGAGATATATGGAAATCCTTCCAGCGTACACAGCTACGGCCGGGAAACCAGGAAGGCACTGGATCTGGCAAGGGAAAGGACCGCAAAGGCACTAAATGCGGATCCCGCTGAGATCATTTTTACCAGCGGCGGCACTGAAGCAGACAACCTGGCTATTATTGGAACAGCCACAGCTAACAAGAAAAAGGGAAACCATATTATTACCTCCTCCATTGAGCATCCTGCTGCTTTGCACTCCTGTCAATATTTAGAGAAGAACGGATTTCAGGTTACATACCTTCCTGTTGATGAATATGGGTTGATTGATCCGCAAGATGTGAAGGAAGCCATTAAAGAAAATACGATACTCATATCCATCATGACCGCCAATAATGAAATTGGTACCATACAGCCCGTCCGTGAGATCGGGGCCATAGCAAAAGAGAAAGGTGTTTTATTTCACACAGACGCTGTACAGGCCGTTGGCAGCATACCAATTGATGTGAAAGATATGAATATCGATCTTTTAACGCTTTCTGCTCATAAATTTTATGGGCCAAAAGGTGTAGGTGCTTTATACGCACGCAAAGGGGTAAGACTTAATCATATATCCCATGGCGGAGCTCAGGAAAGAAACCGCAGGGCGGGTACTGAAAACCTGCCTGCAATCGTCGGGCTGGGTAAGGCCATTGAACTGGCGACACAGGATATTGAAGCCCGGAATGAAAAGCTCAGAGCTCTGAGAGATCGTCTCATAAGCGGTATCCTTTCTTCTGTAGAATACACAAGATTAAACGGACATCCCACCAAGCGGCTGGCCGGAAATTCCAATTTCAGTTTTGAGTTCATAGAAGGAGAAGCACTGCTGCTCAGCCTGGATATGAAGGGAATTGCCGCATCCAGCGGTTCGGCATGTACATCCGGCACCCTGGATCCATCGCATGTATTGCTGGCAATCGGACTGCCCCATGAGATTGCACATGGTTCATTAAGGCTGACTTTAGGGGATGAGAATACAGAAGAAGAAATTGACTATGTATTGGAGGTTCTGCCTCAGATAGTGCAAAGGCTGCGGGAGATGTCTCCGCTCTTTAACCAGGATAAAGGAGGTAAAATATATGTATAGTGAGAAAGTTATGGACCACTTCATGAATCCCAGAAATGTAGGAGAAATCAAAGATGCCGATGGCATCGGCGAGGTAGGCAATGCCAGATGCGGAGATATCATGAAGGTATATATAAAAGTGGAAAATGATATTATTACCGATGTAAAATTCAAGACCTTTGGATGCGGTGCTGCTATTGCTACCAGCAGTATCTCCACCGAGCTGATCAAGGGCAAGTCAATAGATGAAGCATTGAAAATTACAAACAAAAGCGTGGCTGAGGCACTTGACGGTCTGCCGCCTGTAAAGATGCATTGTTCAATGTTGGCAGAAGACTGTATTAAGGCAGCTATTGAGGATTACAGAAAAAAACATCTGAAAACCGAAGTTAATACATCAGCAAAGGAAAGTGTTGAATAAACAGACCCAAAAAGTGCTATTTATTGATACAGCAATAAAAATTAAGAAAAATAAGGTACGTTGGAAGCGTACCTTTTTTACTTTATTTTTCCATTCCACAAATTACATTTCATATCTAAAAATGAATAGCTTTGTCCCGGGTAAAATAAAAGAGACAAGAAATTATAAAAACTGAAAATCAAAGTTATTTGGGGTGATAAGCCCGTGACAAACAAAAGAAGCAGAAAGGTCAAGCGGGAAACCATATTGGGCTTGCCTGTGATTGATGGAGTTACAGGTAAAAGGCTGGGCTTTGTTAAGGATTTGTATCCTGATAAAGACAATACCCGGTTGGAAGGTTTTTATGTAACCCGGGACGGTTGGGGCAATAAAATTATCAGGGTGCCTTTTTCAGAGGCTACCATAGGTCATGATGCAGTTATAACAGAATCCGAACTTTCGGTTTCTGAAATATCTCCGAAGAATCAAAATATGGAACTGAAAAATATGCTTGGGAAAAAGGTAATGCGCGATGACGGTGCTGAGCTGGGAGTAATCAGTGATATTATTCTAGATCCTTTAACCGGCCGGATAGAAGGGTTGGAACTGTCTGACTCGGTATTTAGCGATCTACTGTCAGGAAGAAACATTTTGCCTTATGAACCCTATGAATTCAGCAATACAGCAGTCGGCGGTTTTGTTTATTCAGGGGAAACCCTGCTCATATCACAGGAACAAGCTGAAAACATTATGCCTGGAAACCGGGGAATAAAAAACCTGTTTTATAGCAAACTAGAAGGGGAGGGATATAATTATGAGTAAACGCATTGGAGCCTTCATAATGGGAGGTTTATTCGGAATAGCTGCAGGCATGATACTTATGCCGCAGTTGGAACCTCGTACCAGGGAGAAGATTAAGGAAAAAGGCAAGGAAATGATTGAAGAAGCTGCTCAAATGATACCGGACAATATGATGAAGTGAGACTATGAAGCGAACCGGCAGAACAATTATATGGACAGCCTTCATAGGTCTGGCACTGCTTTTGCTCCTATGGGGGCTGTTTCTGCATAAAAACAGCCTATTCAGTCTGTTTCGGATGCTATTGACAGGTACTGTCAGTGCATATATTGCCACACCTCTTTGTGATATTCTTGAAAAACGAATATCCCGCACTGCTGCCATAGCAGTTATTATACTTATCCTTGGGGGCCTTTTGGCTTCCTTTATTTTTTTATTCATTCCTCAGATGGCAAAGGAAATAGCGGTTATGGCAGAACGTTTTCCTGTGTTTATGAGGTTTGTCCGGGGCATTCTGGGAGATATACAAAGATATATGGATAAAATAGGCATTCCACAGGGCGTTCAGGACTCTGTACTCACTTACGCCGACACCTTTCAGAAAACAGCAGCTGATTTTGTCATGGATTCACTTATGCGGATAGTATCAGGTGCAATCCGTCTGCCGTCTGTCTTCGTTGGATTGGTACTTGGCTTTTATTTTCTAAAAGACAGGGAATATTTCGGCCGCGTGCTGATAAGATTGATACCTCTCCGGTCTCATAGAAGGATTTTGCAAATTGCCGGGGAAATTAACCATATACTTCACTGTTTTATCCGGGGAGAAGTATTAATTGCATCCGTTGTAGGAATTATTTCTACTATTGCATATTTGATTATCGGCTTGCCCTATGCTCTCATATTAGGCTTCTTAATGGGCATTCTGGAATTAATTCCTTATTTCGGCCCCTGGATGGGTGCAATACCTGCAATTCTTGCAGCCTATCTTACCGGTTCCTCCAAGGTTCTGTGGAGCACCATTATTGCACTGATTCTGATTCAGCAGCTGGAAAGCGTATTTATTACGCCTAAAATACTTGGCGGCGAACTGGATCTTCATCCGGTATACGTTATTCTTTCCCTGTGGGCAGGAAGTCTTTTTTTTGGCATCATCGGTATGTTTCTGGCAGTTCCCGTTGTCCTGATACTTCGTGTTATCATTAAACATGCATATCTTAGTTTGGTGGGCATTAACTAAAAAATTCTTTATGCATATATCAGATTTTGGTTTTCTTGCCTTGAACAGGCTCTCATGATAAAATTACGGATAGGTGTAAGTGTATATTAAGATATATGTATAATTATGTTGAATAAGAAGGAATTAAAATGACCACAAAACATGATCAGATAATTCAATATATAATGGGCCTTGAACCCGGCGCGGCGATTTCTGTGCGGAAAATTGCCAAGGAGCTTGGTGTAAGTCAGGGTACTGCATATCGCGCCATTAAGGAAGCGGAAAACCGCGAATATGTGAAGACCTTTCCACGGGTAGGCACTATCAGGGTGGAAAAGGATGAGAAGAGAGGTATAGAAAGGCTGACTTTCGCTGAAGTGGCTGCCATGGTAGACGGAACAGTCCTGGGAGGAAACCGGGGCTTAAACAAATCTCTGACCAGGTTTGTTATCGGTGCCATGACTCCGGATGCCATGAAAAAATATCTTTCGTCAGGCAGCCTGCTAATAGTGGGTAACAGAGAGGAAGCACTGCGGCTTGCGCTTGAGCATGACTGTGCTGTTCTGATTACGGGCGGCTTCAGCTGCAGTGAAGAAATCCGGCAGATAGCTGATCAGAAGGCTCTTCCTGTAATTTCTTCCACTTACGATACATTTACAACTGCAACAATGATAAACAAGGCTATTTCCGAAAGTTTAATCAAAAAGGAAATACTCCGTGTGGAAGATATTATGATACCTGAACCGTTTTATTTGCACGAAGATGATTCAATAGAAAAATGGAGCAAACTTCTTAAGGAATCAGGGCACAGCCGTTTTCCCGTAGTCAACAGTGAAGGAATACTGGTAGGAGTGCTTACCCCCAAAGATGCACAAAACGCATCAGGAGGGAAGGTTTCCCAGTATATGTCAGCAGATCCCATATCAGTTACAAAGGATACCACTACGGCATATGCTGCCCATATAATGATCTGGGAGAGTATAGAGCTTCTGCCTGTAACGGAGGACGAAAAGCTGATAGGAGTTATAAGCCGCGAGGATGTAATCAAGGCAATGCAGCATATGAGCAGCCAGCCTCATATTGGTGAGACTCTTGAAGATATTATATTGTCGAACCTAACCAGCAAGCGTATGGAGAATAAAATACGCTACACAGGGAAAATAACACCGATACTGACCAGCCATATGGGTACCGCAAGCTGGAGCGCCCTTACCATGCTGATGTCTACAGTTGCCATTGTTTCCCTGAAAAAGTTCAGGCAGGCGGATATGGTTGTGGACACTTTTACAGTCTATTTTGTAAGACCGGCGGAACTGGATGATATGTTGGATATAGAAGTGGAACCTGTGGAAGAAGGCAGAATGTACAATAAAGTGGAAGTTTGTGTCTACCGTGACAAGCTTCTTATTGCCAAGGCTATGTTGGCTGCTAAAGTTATGAGGAAATAGCAGTATAGCGGGAGTGTAGATTATGAGCGATTTTATTCACCTTCATGTTCATACAGAGTATAGTTTGTTGGATGGGGCAGGCCGGATACATGATATGCTGGACCGGTGCAAGGAGCTTGGAATGCCTGGCATTGCAATCACCGACCATGGGGCCATGTATGGTGTTGTTGAGTTTTACAAGGCAGCATGCGCAAGGGGGTTAAAGCCGGTTATCGGATGTGAAGTATATATAGCCCCGGGCTCCATGCATGATAAAAAGCCCCGTTCTGACGGAAACTATAATCATCTGGTATTACTGGCAGAAAATCAAGTCGGCTATCAGAATCTTATGACCTTGTCTACCTTGGGTTTTACCCAAGGATTTTATTATAAGCCGCGCATTGATTATGAGACGCTGGCTGCTTATTCAAAAGGGCTTATATGTCTGAGCGCCTGTCTTGCAGGCACTATACCTCAGCTGTTGGAACAAAGGCGTTATGATGATGCGCGTAAAGAAGCAGTCCGCTTAAACAGTATTTTTGGGCAGGGTAATTTTTATCTGGAACTGCAGAATCACAGCTTGCCCGGCCAGGAAGAAGTCAACCGGGGCCTTATACAGATAAGCCGGGAGACAGGTATTCCGCTGGTGGCAACAAATGACGTTCATTATGTCCGGCGGGAAGATGCATATGCCCATGAGATTCTTCTTTGCGTACAGACAGGAAAGACCATGGAGGACTCGGATCGGATGCGATTTGAAACCTCCGAGTTTTATTTAAAATCCGATGAAGAAATGAAGCAGCTTTTTAAGGATATTCCGGAAGCCTTGGAAAACAGCAAGAAAATATGGGAACGCTGCAATGTAAAGCTGGATTTTGATACTCTGCATCTGCCGGAATATGATGTCCCGGGCAATATTTCTCCGGAGGAATATTTAAGGCAGCTCTGTCTTAAGGGGCTGAAGGAAAGATATCCTGCTATTTCCCAGGAAATTAAAGATCGTCTGGATTTTGAACTAAAAACCATATCCGAGATGGGTTATGTGGATTATTTTCTTATTGTCTGGGACTTTATAAAATATGCCAGGGACAGGGGAATTATGGTAGGTCCCGGCAGAGGCAGCGCAGCCGGCAGCCTTGTTGCTTATACCCTGAATATTACCCAGATAGATCCTATTAAATACGGGCTGCTTTTTGAACGTTTCCTGAATCCGGAGCGAATAAGCATGCCGGATATCGATATAGATTTTTGTTATGAAAGACGGCAGGAAGTAATTGATTATGTTATAGAAAAATATGGGGAAGACAGGGTTGCGCAAATTATAACTTTCGGCACCATGGCAGCCAGAGCTGCAATCAGGGACGTAGGCAGGGCACTGAATATGTCTTATGCTGAGGTGGACCGGGTAGCCAAGATGGTGCCAATGGAAATCGGAATGACCATTGACAAGGCGCTGGAGCGGAATCCTGATCTCAGAATGCTTTACGAGGAGGATCCTGAAGCCCGTACTCTGATAGATATGTCCAGAAGTCTGGAGGGACTTCCCCGTCATACATCAACCCATGCCGCAGGAGTGGTTATATCCAAACGTCCGCTTACCGAATATGTACCCCTTCAGAAGAATGACGATTCTATTACAACTCAATTTCCTATGGGAACACTAGAAGAACTGGGCCTGTTAAAGATGGATTTTTTAGGGCTTCGTACATTAACTGTAATTCAGGATACTCTTGCCATTATTAAGGGAAATTATGGAGTTGACATAGATCTTGATTCTGTTTCCCTGGATGATCCGGCGGTTTATGAAATGCTGGGCCGGGGAGACACAGAAGGCGTATTTCAGCTGGAAAGTTCAGGAATGACACAGTTTATGAAGGAACTAAAGCCCAGCAATCTGGAGGATATTATAGCAGGCCTTTCCCTGTACCGACCGGGGCCTATGGACCAGATTCCAAGGTATATAGCCAATAAAAACCATCCTGATAATATTGAATACACTGACGAAAAACTGGCTCCTATTCTGGAGGTTACCTATGGGTGTATGGTGTATCAGGAACAGGTTATGCAGATTTTCACAGATCTGGCAGGTTACTCATTAGGCCGTGCAGACCTGGTGAGACGGGCTATGGCTAAAAAAATTACAGAGATGATGGAAAAGGAAAGGGAAAATTTCATCTATGGAATAGTGGATGAGCAAGGCAGGATCATTGTGCCGGGCGCCCTTCGCAACGGTATATCACTTGAAAGCGCCAACCGCATATTTGATGAAATGATGGAATTTGCCAAATACGCCTTTAATAAATCCCATGCAGCTGCATATGCACTGATAGCCTATCAGACTGCATGGCTTAAATGCTATTATCCGGTTCCTTTTATGGCAGCCTTGCTCACCAGCGTAATGGGCAACAGCAGCAAGGTAGCCGAATATATTCACTATTGCAGAAAGAGAAATATAAAGGTCCTGCCGCCGGATGTAAATGAAAGTCAGTCACGTTTTACGGTAATAGGAAATACAATTCGTTTCGGTTTGGCAGCTGTAAAAAATGTGGGGGCACCGGCCATAGAAGCTATAATCAAAGCCCGTGAAGAAAAGGGCCCCTTTACCAACCTCCTGGATTTTTGTCAAAAAACAGACAGCAGCGCAATAAATAAACGGTTGGTTGAAAGCCTTATAAGATGCGGTGCATTTGATTTCTTCGGCATGAAGCGTTCTCAATTGATTGCAGTATATGACAGGGTTTTGGACAGCGTGGCTCAGGAGCGAAAACGAAATGTAGCAGGTCAGGTGAGTATGTTTGGAGACCTGTCCCTGGATGATTCTAAGGATAATCAGATAGTACAACTGCCTGATTTGGAAGAGTTTCCGAAACGAATGCTTTTATCCATGGAAAAGGAAACAACCGGTGTATATATTACCGGGCATCCACTTGATGAGTATAAGGAAGCACTAGAAGGGCTCAATACGACCCTGGAGATTATGACCGCAGGGCAGAACGATGAAACACGATTCGGGGAGGACCAAACATCGTACCTTAATGATAATGCAATTGTCACTTTAGGAGGAATTATTACTAATATAAATAACAAATACACTAAGAACAACAATATCATGGCCTTTCTGACACTGGAGGACTTATACGGTGAAATTGAGGTAATAGTATTCCCTCAGGTATATACCAGGTACAGGACACTTCTCGAGCCGGACAACCCTGTTATTATAGAAGGGCGGATCAGTCTTAAGGAGGATGAGGAACCAAAGCTGATATGCAACAAAATAGAGCCTTTGGTTAATAATAAGCCCAGCAAGCTCTACCTGATGATATCAAAGAATCAAAAACCGGGTATTGAAAGGGAAGTTTATAAGATAATCAGAAGATATAAGGGAAATATACCTGTTTATTTGTATTTTGAAGCTGCAAAAAAGACATTCCGCGCCAGACCTGACACATGGGTAAGGAGGGATTCCGGTTTAGTTGACGAATTAAATCATCTATTAGGTGAGAAATGTGTTAAAATGTTATAATTAGGTGTATGTCCTGCCAGCGAAGGAGGCGGAAAACAGGATGTGGAAGGTTGTCTATATGGCACAGTCAAAGGCACTGGCAGATAGAATACAAGAATTACTTATCAGAGAAGGCTTTCTGATCAAACTCAGGGCTGTGTATCGGAATGTTCCCGAAAAAGATAATCTTTATGAGATTCTGGTTCCGCATATAGAGGCGGAAGAAGTACACAACATCCTTATGGAACATGGGTTTTAAATTCAAGTGATAGTAATTTGGATACTAATGGGGGAGGAACTTGAAAATATGAAAAAGATCGGGGTATTGACAAGCGGCGGCGATGCACCTGGAATGAATGCCGCCATTCGAGCGGTAGTTCGGACAGCCATATACAAAGGTATGAAGGTTTACGGCATCCGCAGGGGTTTCCAGGGCCTTATGCATGGTGATATAGATCAGATGGATGCTGCTTCCGTCGGTGAGATTCTTCACCGGGGCGGCACCATATTGAATACTGCAAGAGCAGAAGCATTTAAAACGGAGGAAGGTATACAAAAAGCCTTGACGGTGTTAAAGGTATTTGGTATTGAAGGCCTTGTAGTCATTGGGGGAGACGGTTCATTCAGGGGTGCTCGTGACCTGAGCCAGAGAGGCTTTCCGACTATCGGAATACCCGGCACAATAGATAATGATATTGTATGCACTGAAGTGACAATAGGATTTGATACAGCTGTAAATACTGTTCTTGAAGCTATTAACAAGATACGTGATACAGTTGCCTCTCATGAGCGCACTAATATAATTGAGGTAATGGGGCGGCATTCGGGGGAGATTGCTATTGCTACTGCAATTGCCGGCGGTGCAGAGGGTATCATTATTCCCGAAGTGCCTGTCGATATCGACCTCTTATGCAAGAGAATTATCGAAGGAAGAAATAGAGGCAAAACCTCAAGCATAATTATACTGGCAGAGGGTGCCGGTAAAGCTATGGAATTAGAAGAGATAATAGAGAAAAGGACCGGCATGGAAACCAGAGCTACTGTGCTTGGATACCTCCAGAGGGGCGGCAGCCCGTCTGCAGCGGATATTATTCTGGCCAGCCGTATGGGCTATCATGCGGTGGAACTGCTTGAAAACAATATAGGAAACCGGGTTGTTATCAGTAAAAACAATAAGATTATGGATGAAGACATTAACAAAGCATTGGCTATGCCCAGCAAGTTTAACGAAGAACTGTTTGAGCTGGCCATGGTATTGTCGATCTGATCTGGAAATTGGATATTGGATGTTGGAAGTTGGAAGTTAAGGTCGGAAAAGGAATGGTTGTAATGCATATCTGTGAAGCAAAAATTCGGGTACGATATAAGGAAACCGATCAGATGGGGATTGTTCATCATTCCAATTATTATCCCTGGTTTGAAGTTGCCAGGTCGGAATTCATGCGAGGAACCGGCATTACTTATGGTGAATTGGAAGAAATGGGACTAATGCTTCCGCTGTTGGAAACCCATTGTTACTATAAAATACCTGCGAAATATGATGATCAGCTGACAATCCGCACCTGGATATCCATGTTTAACGGTGTAAGGCTGATAATGGAATACGAGGTTATAAGAGATGAGGACAGAGCAGTTTTAGCAAGGGGCAGTACCGTTCACGCTTTTACCAATCGTGATCTTAAACCAATAAATATAAAGAAAAAATTCCCTGAAGTTTATAAGATCTATCAAAAACTTTCAGGGAATTAAGAATAATAACTGTTCGAATAAATAAAGCTTTTAGCTTGAAGTGTCTTCTTCAGTGTTTTCTTCGGTTGGTTCTTCAGTTTCTTTGTCACCAAGATCATCATCGTCTGTTGCAGGTCCGCTTTTTAATGCTTCTTTTACTGCTTCCTTAAAGTGTTTGCTGGTAGATGTTGCACCGGAGTAATCGTCCACTTCATTTATGTCCTGGGCTTCTACCAGCCGCTTCGGCAGTTCCTCAAAGGCTTCAAGAGCTTCTTTATACTCATATCCGGTTTCTTCAGACTTTGGTTTATCATCTTTCTGGTATTCTGTATATTCAACTTCAGTTATTTTTCCATTGGCAACTTTTATTTTTACTTCACCGTAATTGCCGCGTTCATCAGCTTCAGAGCGGCCTTCATAAATGCCGTCCTCAAGTTGTTCCGGCCCAGTATTATCGCCGTTTTCCCCAGGAGTCGGATCATTGTCTTCCTCTGTCGGGGTGGGGCTGGTTGTTTCCACCGGCGAAGGAGACGGACTGGGAGAGGGACTTGTTTGAGGTTCTGCCGGTTGAGGTGCGCATGCAGCAAGCGCAACAAAGATAAAAATAATTGATAACAGTAAAGATATCTTGCCTTTCATTGACTCACCATCTTTCGTTTAATATATTTTCCCTATATAACTTACCCTTAAACTGATAGGTTTATCCATAACTATTGTTTTATTTCCTGTTTTCTCCCATCGATTGTTATTCTTACTTTATTCACTTTCAGGTCTTTACCCGATGCTTTCACTGCCTGTTCCACGGCATATACGATTCCGTTGCAGCATGGTACTTCCATAAAAGCAACGGTAATACTGTTTATATCGTTTAAAGCGAATATGGCAGTCAATTTTTCGATATAAGCATCAAGATCATCAAGTTTTGGACAACCTATTACAACTTTTTTGCCCTTTAACAGCTTGGGATGATAGTCTGCATAAGCATAAGGAACACAGTCAGCAGTAACCAAGAAGTCTGCATTTTGGAAATAAGGTGACTGAATTGGCGCCAAGCTTAACTGTACCGGCCACTGCTGAAGCTGGGATTTTAAGCTGAAGTATATGTCTCCGTCTCCTGCTGCTTCCGGAGTATGAGTTGTATTATTATGATTAAGAGAACGCATCATGCTGCCCGGGCAGCCGCCGCTGATCGGAATTCTTCTTTCTGTCTGCTGTTTCTGCTCCTGCGGCTTTTGTTCTGTTGCCTTTTTTCCGGCTTCTTCATTTTCTTTAAGGCTCTTTACGAATTTCATGGCTTCTTCCATGTCAAACGGTTCAGCTTCTCTTTCAATCAATGTAAGGGCACCCTGAGGACAGTGTCCCAGGCAGGCTCCCAGGCCGTCGCAGTATTGATCCTTAACCAGTTTGGCTTTTCCATCTATAATCTGGATGGCGCCTTCCGCGCAATTGGGCACACAAAGGCCGCAACCGTTGCACTTTTCTTCATCTATATGAATTATCTGTCGTTTCATTTGTAATCTACTCCCTTCGTTTCTAATATTATCTATGCCTGAATTATACCTGACAATAAAACAAAAATATGTGATATAGATTACACTTTGAGAAAAAATCTGTTTTATTGACGCTATCATCCCTTATAGAGTAAACTGATAGGACAATATAAGAAATACGTAACAAATTTTTATTTTTTGTTATACTCAAGTTTTTAGGAGGAAATAGGAAAAATGAGCACAACTCAGATACCGGTTGAGAAAAATAAAGACTATGAAATGAATATAGACAGCCTGGGTTCCACCGGTGAGGGAGTAGGCAGAATAAAAGGGTTTACTGTATTTGTTGAAGGAGCCCTTCCCGGAGAGAGGATTCTTGTAAAGATTGTCAAAGTAACTAAAAATTTTGCATACGGAAAGCTGCTTCATATAATACAAAGGTCAGAAAAACGCACAGAGCCGCCCTGTCCTTATTTTAAAGCCTGCGGCGGGTGTCATCTTCAGCATTTGTCTTATGAGGGGCAGTTAGAGTATAAGAGGCAGAGGGTAGAGGATGCTCTTGAAAGAATAGGGCATCTGAAGGATGTGAAGGTACAGCCCGCTTTAGGAATGGAAGTACCCTGGAAGTATCGGAATAAAGCACAGTTTCCGACAGGTTTGGTTGACGGAAGGCCGGAGCTGGGCCTTTACAGAGCACGAAGCCATCAGCTGATTCCTATTAAGGATTGTCCCATACAGCATGACATTAATGAAAAAGTAATGGTATTGGTGAGAAAGTTTATAAATACCTATAATATACCTGTCTATGATGAAAAGACTCACAAAGGGATATTACGTCACGTAGTAACAAGGGTAGGTTTTTACAGCAATCAGCTTATGATAATTGTTGTAACTAACGGAGATCTGCCCAGAAAGAAGGAACTGGTATCCATATTACGGGATGGACTGCCCCCTTTAAGCGGCATTGTTCAAAATTATCAAACAGAGAGAACCAATGTGATTTTGGGACAGAAGTATAAGACTTTATGGGGCTCTGATTACATAATGGATGCTATCGGAGATCTGAAATTTAAAATTTCTCCACTGTCATTTTATCAGGTCAATCCTGTACAAACAGAAAAACTGTATGCCAAAGTTTTGGATTATGCTGCCTTGACAGGGAAAGAAACAGTAATTGATGCCTATTGCGGCATAGGTACCATATCGCTTTTTCTGGCGGGAAAAGCCGCTAAAGTGTATGGTGTGGAGATCGTGCCCCAAGCAGTGGAAGATGCTAAAGAAAATGCGAAAATTAACAACATTGAAAATGCAGAGTTTCTCCAGGGAGAGTCTGAAACAATTATTCCAAGGCTTTCAAAACTCGGAGTTCAAGCCGATATAGTTGTAGTGGATCCGCCAAGAAAAGGCTGTGATGAAAAACTGCTGGAAGCAATTGTAGAAATGTCCCCAAATCGTATGGTATATGTATCCTGTAATCCGGCTACCCTGGCCAGGGATTTGAAATATATGGCAGAGCACGGCTACCGGGTTGAGGAAGTACAGCCTGTGGATATGTTTCCTCAAACAGCCCATGTGGAGTGTGTCACATTGATGAGTGCGTCCAGCGAAGCTGGCAAATGCTAACAGGTGAAAGTCCTGTA
>ERZ773359.898-NODE-898-length-42609-cov-18.132913_pt1 | contig 42609 bp, 39 predicted proteins | sample MGYA00374955_ERZ773359 | MGnify/ENA primary metagenome ERZ773359 (study PRJEB29098, sample SAMN04486028) | biogas fermenter metagenome | study: EMG produced TPA metagenomics assembly of the Biogas fermentation microbial communities from Germany - Plant 4 DNA1...
AATAGCCTTGCTGGGCGTAGGACGATGCCCCCCGCAACGTTGGTCACCAGTCCAAGTCTGACCGGGTCGTTGACGATCTGGCGTCCACGGGCGCGAGAAGCAGGCGGGTCAAGCTCCAAGTGGCCAAGTTTTCTGGCATGTGGACCAGGGAGTTTGGATGGAGTCCATCTTAGTGATGGCGTCTTCAGGTCGGGCGAAACAAGGCCGGGCCCCTTTTGGGGCCCAGGGTGGAATCTACTGTGACTTGGCCTGCTTTGCTGGGAGGTACTGCCGTTGGTTCAAGATTACCAGGATGAGCACTGCTAGTCCGATGATATCGGTAATTACGCTGTGCTCGATGAGCATGAGGGCTGATGCTACGAGCAAAACCCGCTCCCATAGTTGGCATTTCCCTAGGAGCCAGCCTTGCAGTCCTCCCGCCAGGGCGACAACGCCTATGAGTGAGCTGATGACTACCCGCACAACGGCCAGGGGCTCGCCCATGAGCAGCAGCTCCGGTCCGTAGACAAACATGTAGGGTACGATAAAGGCCGTTACCCCTAGCTTGGATGCCAGGAAGCCAGTCTCGATGGGGTCGGACTTGGCTATCCCCGCGGCGGCGTACGCGGAAGTGGCCACGGGTGGCGTAATGGTCGAGATGCAGGCAAAGTAAAAAGCGAACAGGTGGGCTGCCAGCCGGTTAACGCCCATCTGCACGATGGCGGGAACGGCCAGAGCCGCAACCATGACGTAGGCGGCGGTCGTCGGGACGCCCATGCCCAGGACTAGGGAGGCGATCATGGTCAAGAACAGAGCGACGGGTAGTCTTCCACCGGCAAAGCTAAGGACCATGCTGGTAAACTTGACCCCTAGGCCGGTTAGGCTGACGACGCCGATGATGACGCCGGCGATAGCGCAGGACGTGGCGATAATGACCGCGCCTGTAGCTCCGGACGCCAGTGCCTTGAAGACCTTCTCAGGTGTCATTCTGGTTTCCTTGCGCACCAGTGTGACTAAGAAGGTCGCGATGATGCACCAAAAGGCCGTGAAGTGGGGCGTATAGCCCTTAGTCAGCAGGATGAGGACGAGAATCAAAGGGAATAAGAGGTGCCATCCCTGTTTTAGGATCTGCTTCACGTCCGGCAGCTCTTCCTTAGGCAGTCCTACCAGGCCTGTGCGAGCTGCTTCAAAATCAACCATCATCAGGATGGCAAAGAAGTAAAGGACTGCTGGCAGAGCAGCGGCGGCGCAGACTTTGATGTAAGGGATGCCGACGAATTCCGCCAGGATGAAGGCAGCTACTCCCATGACGGGCGGCATGATCTGTCCGCCGGTCGATGCAGCCGCCTCAACGGCTCCGGCAAAGGCCGGTTTGTAACGGAGGCTCTTCATTAGGGGAATGGTGTAGCTTCCCGTGCCCACTACGTTGGCGACGGCGCTGCCGGAGACGGTCCCCATCAGCGCGCTTGATATCACCGCGACCTTGGCTGGTCCGCCTCGGGTCCCGCCGGCCAAGCCCCGGGCCAGGTCGATGAAGAACTGTCCGGCCCCCGATTCGTTCAGGAAGGAGCCAAAAAGGACGAACAGGTAGATAAATGTGGCGGCAGCCCCGATGGGTGTGCCGAACACGCCCTCGGTGGTCAAACAAAGATGCTCCAGAAGCTTGGTGACAGATACGCCCGCGTGGGCCAGCCTCCCAGGGAGGAACTTGCCCACCCAAACATAGGCCAACCCCACCGCGGCAACGATGCACAAGGGCAGGCCGGTGGTGCGCCGGGCTCCCTCAAAGACGAGCAGAATCATCGCGACAGCCACGACTTTGTCGAGGCTGGTCAGTGGGTCGACGTACACCCAGCGGGTGATCATCCGGTCGTATTCGAACAGTCCCACATAAAGACAGACGAGAAGAGCGGTGATGGCCAATGCGATGTCGAGGGGCGATGCCTTGTCCCGGGGCGATTTCTTGCTTCCGGGGTACAGCAAAAAGGCGAAAGGCAAAAGGAGTCCCAAGTGGAGGGCCCGCATCTGCAGGGCCTCTAGGATGCCGAACTTAGCTACGTAGAGGTGGAACACCGAGACGGAAGCAGCCAGAAAGGCAATTATCTGCTTGCTCCTGCCGGTCAGCTTTCGCTGTTCTACAGCCTCATCTTTAACGGTTACTGCATCATTTTTACCCATCGATTTACCTCCCTAGGGAAGGGCGGCCGCCGCTGCGGCCGCCCACCGCACCGATTCGCTATTGGAGAACGCCGATCTCCCGGTAGAACCGTTCGGCTCCCGGATGCAAGGGCCCGCCAAGGTCCTGACAAGCCTTTTCGGGGACAAAGTCCTTCTCGATGTCCACGTGGATGGCGCCGATGCGCCGCTGGCCCTCGGGGCTGTTGATGGTCTTGGCGATGTTGTAGACCAAGTCCTCGGGCAGGTTCTTGTTGATTACCAGAATGATGCCGCCGCCGAGGGAGATGACATCCCGGTCATGGCCTTTGTAGATGTCCTTGGGCAGGGTGTAGACGGCATAGCCGAACTCCTCGGCCAGCTGCTTGGCCGCCTCTTCGCCGATATCCAGGAGGCGGATGGGCTTGGATAGGGCGATCTCCTGGAAAGCGGGGGCCGGCATGGACGTATAAAGGGCCAAAGCGTCCGCGTGGCCGTCTTTGATCAAGGATGCTGCGTCCGCGTGGGAGACGAAGTTGATCTTTCCGCCCCAGGAAATGATGTCATCGTAAGTGATGCCGTTTGCCTCGAGGATGCGGCGGAGAGTCAATTCCGCGATGTTGCCCCTGGGGTTGGTGCATATGCGCAGGGGATAGCGCTTCTCCTTGATTTCCGCCACGGAGGTGAGTCCGGTATCGGCGGTAACGGCGATCTGGACATACTGGTTCATGACCTTGGCCAGGGTATTGATGTTCTCGCGAGCCTCTTCGAAGGGCTCGATGCCCCCATTGACGGCGGCAAAGACCAATTCCGTCGTGGTGTGGCCGATCTGGCACTCGCCGCGATTGACCAGTTCGATGTTGGTAATGGATCCTCCAACCACCGGGTTGGCATTAGTTCCGGGGATATTCTCCATGATCATATCAGCGATGACTGCTCCGACGGGATACATCGTCCCCCCCATGGGCCCCATGGTGATGACGATCCCTTGGGCCTGGGCCGCAAGACCCAGTAAACATACGACCAGTACTGCCAACAATCCTGACTTAAACTGCTTCAACAACATCCAACACCTCCATTTAGTATTTTCTTTATCTGCTAATGGGGTATTTTCCCCATTTGCGAGCCGCGCGGAAAAGGGCGATGATGTTCTCCGGAGACGCATCGGGCTGCAGATTGTTTGACGGGGCAATGATGTAGCCGCCGCCCGGGCCCAAGGCCTGGATGCGCTTGCGCACCTCTTCCTCCACATCTGCGGGCGTTCCGAAGGCTAGGACTTGCTGCTGATCGATGCCGCCGTGGAAACACAGGCGGTCACCGAAAGCTTCCTTGAGGCGGTGGGAGTCCATGCCGGCCGCCAGGGGCTGAACGGGATTGAGAATATCGACGCCGGCATCGATGAGATCGGGAATCAGGTCGAAGATGGCGCCGTCGGAATGCATGTAGATCTTGGCGTCGGTGTGCCGCTTGATGGCCGCTATGATTCTGCCGTGCCGGGGCTTGATCATTTTGCGGTAGATGTCGGGTGACATCAACGGCGCGCTTTGGGTGCCCAAGTCATCCTGAATTTGGACGATCTGGACGTACTTTCCAATCCTGCTGAGGAATGCGTCCATCAGTCCGATGGTGATGTCCGCGATGATGTCGAGGAGCTTATTGGCGAACTCTTGGTTGATCATGAGATCGACCAGAAAATCCTCCATTCCCCGCAGGCGGCAGGCCTGCATGAAGGTGCCCATCACCGGCGCCCCGGCAACGACGGCAAAGTCGGTGTTATGGTACAGATGCTTAGCTTCATCTTCAATGCCTCGCACCCGGCCGGGATCATCGGGATCGGGCCAGGTATAGTTGTCTAAATCCCGGGCGTCCATATCCCGCAGGGGGTGCTCGACGATGCAGGAGTAAAGCCCCGAGCGTTTGAAAGTGATTCCCCAGTCGTCTTTGAAACGGCCGTCGTCGAAGCGCCTCGCCTGGGTTTTGTAGGGAGACTTAAGATAAATCCGGCGAAAGTCGGTGTCAAGGTAGGACAGCAAGCGCTCATCGTAGTACTGGATGGTGCAGCTTGTGGGAATGACAACGGTGCTGCCATCTTCTTCGAACCCCAAATGTTCCATCATCTTGTAGTAGGTTAGGTCTAGCATGCCAGCACCGCCGCCCCCTAGGTCTAGGGGCACGTAGTCGGGCTCTTGGTGGTTGATTGCTCGAACTACCCTCTCCCTGCGGGTCAACTGTCTTCCCTCCAAATGATCATAATTGGTGCTTCGTTATATGATTCCTCAGCAAGTGGCGGAATCCTCCATCAGATACCAGCGATAAACCGCCGAACGAAACAACAAGGCGAAGAAGGAAAAATATACGGTCTTTGTTGCCGCAAGGCAAGATAAGAGGTTCAACAGGAGGATGCATGTTTTTCACGGGATAGGCGGCGGTCCCCAAGATCATTCCGGAGAATTGTCCCCGGACGAGGACAAAGGGGCAAGAGCACAGAATGCCTCGACTCAGGGCGATCTCTTCGGGGGAGAGGAGCTCTCTGCCCGCGGCTGACGGAAAATGTTGCAAAGGGAATTTCTCCGGGGCACAATAGGGTGGGAGGAGACCTGACATGCGACTCTACATTGCTGGCCCAATGAGCGGATACCCCGAGTTCAATTTCCCGGCTTTCCATGATGCGGCGCGGTGCTTGAGGGGGCAGGGCTATGATGTTGTCAACCCCGCGGAATTGGAAACCGAGGATACAACGAAGTGTTGGGCCTTTTATGCCCGGCGGAGCGTCGGCCTTCTAGTCAAAGACTGCGATGCGGTGGTGCTCTTGTCTGGATGGGTCGATTCCCGGGGCGCCTTGTTGGAGGCGATCGTTGCCCGGGCTTTGGGACTCCCCTTCTATCGGCTCGTTGGCTCCTCCCTTGAGCTCTGCAGCACCGAACATGTTGATCAAGTGATTGAGAGCAGGCTGAACTTGCTTCTAAGGTAGTATCAAGGGACCGATATATGGGAGGCGATGACGTGGCGGAGATCTATTTAGCGGGCGGCTGCTTTTGGGGAATGGAGAAATACTTGTCTTCCATCCGGGGGGTACTGTCCACCGAAGTGGGCTATGCCAACGGTAGGACCTTGCATCCGACTTATGAGGATGTGTGTCATAAGAACACGGGCCATGCCGAGACGGTTCGGGTCGAGTACGATCCAGAGGTAATCTCCTTGAGATTCCTGCTCCAATTGTATTTCGAGGCCATCGACCCCACCGCGGTCAACCGCCAGGGGGCGGATGTGGGCGTCCAGTATCGCACCGGAATCTACTACACCGATCCAGCCGACCTGCCAGTCATCCAGGAGGCTATCGGTGAACTGCAGAAAACCCTCGATCGGCCTGTCGCGGTTGAGGTCAAACCCCTAGAGAATTACAGCCCCGCCGAGGAATACCATCAAAAGTACCTGGACAAGAACCCGGGGGGCTACTGCCACATTGGCCCGGACAAGTTCGCGCGGGCAGCCAGGGCCCTCGTCGATCCCGAGGATTATGCCCCTCCTGAACAGGCGAAGCTGCGGGAGACCCTGACTGACATCCAGTACCGGGTGACGCAGGAAGACGCCACCGAACCACCCTTCGCCAATGAGTACTGGGACCTGTTCCGACCAGGGATTTATGTGGACGTCACCACCGGCGAACCTCTATTCCTTTCCACCGACAAATTTGAGTCGGGCTGCGGGTGGCCCAGCTTTGCCAAGCCCATCGACCCTAGGGTCCTCCGGGAGCGGCTCGACACTTCCCACGGCATGCGCCGCATCGAGGTGCGAAGCCGCGTTGGCGACGCCCATCTGGGCCATGTCTTTGATGATGGTCCAAAGGAACTGGGTGGGCGGCGGTATTGCATCAACAGCGCCGCCCTCAAGTTCATCCCCAAGGAAGAAATGGAAAAGGAAGGATATGGATATTTGCTGGGGCTTTTGGAAAACGAGTAGGCTATTTGAGACTGACTTGATTTGATGGAGTGTACCTCCTGTCGGGCAATCCCTGGCAAACTCGGATATCGATTGGCATCCTTTTCCATCGGGTGTGAGCTCACGGCGCCTCTACGTGCCACGTGTTGAGTACGATTGAGTACACTCTCTGACAGCCTGGCTGCGCCGTCCTCGCCGCAAGAGAGTTGGTACACCAACTCGTCTCTTACGGTGTCTTGGTATTGGGCCATCCTCATTGACTTCCTGTTGTCATTACCAGGAGGGGGATGGCCCTTCCTGCTGCTACCCCATCCTCCAGACGGGACATCACTTCCTGTGGAACGACACCCCAGCCTGCACACCGCCAGATATTACTACTTTATTGACAAATACAGGATATAATAGTAAAATTATCGTGATTTATCTAATAGTATGCTCAAGAGGCGCTCGCTGTAGGGGAGGAGGTCATGTCGGGCCGGCAACTCTTACCAAAACGCTAAAATAGCCGGAAGGGGGAGCCTAAATGCGAAGGTGTCTTGTATTACTTCTGGTAATGAGCATGTTGGTGGTGCCGTCGAGTGCTCTTGCTCAACTCAATCTCCAATTGGCTCACGTTTATGAGCCCGAACATCCATTTCATAAAGGTTCAGAGCTGGCTGCGCAGATTGTCGCTGAGAGGACCAACGGCCGAATCGTAATCAACATCTATCCCGCTTCCCAATTGGGCACGGAGGAAGAGATTACGGAGGCGGTAATCCATGGATCCATTCCCATTGTTGTCTCAGGTGCTGGTCAAATTGGGAACTTGTATAGACCAATCTATGTGGCTGAAATGCCCTACATCTTTCGGGACATCGACCACGTCATGGCATTCAATGAGAGCGAAATTGGCAAACAACTGGTAGAGGGCCTGAGACAAGAATTGGGCGTGCGAGCTATTGGCGCGTCGACCTTTGGGATAAGACACATTACATCGAATAAGCCCATTAGAACACCGGATGACTTGAAGGATTTTCGTTTGCGGGTCCCTGAGCAGCACGTCTGCATCGAGTATGCCAAGGCTTTGGGCGCGGAGCCCACGCCAATTGCCTATGCCGAGGCCTATATGGCTTTGCAGCAAGGGGTCGTCGATGGACTGGAAAACCCCTTATCAGCTATTTACGCCATGCGTTTTTATGAGGTGCAGAAATACATCAACTTGACGCGGCACGTAACCAACGCTTGCTACTTCTTGATGAACGATGATGTCTTCCTCGGACTGTCGGAGGAAGATCAACAGATCATTCTGGATGCCTTTGCCGAGGCATCGTATCTTGTGGCCGATCTCATGAAGCAGCAGGATCAGGACCTCATCGACTACTTCAAAGCTCAAGGCGTGACCATTATTGAACCTGACGTGGACGCCTTCGTTGCAAAAGCTGGCGATATGGCTGAAGGATTCAAGCATTGGTGGGCGCCTTTCGGTGAGGACCTGCACATTAGAATCCGGGAGCTCAAATAGGAGCTGGGAAGGGTCGGTCCCATTAGCTCAACAGGCCCTGTTGATATGTGAAACAGCACGGGGAGCTGCCGGCTCCCCGTGCTTGGAAGGCCGCCATGTTGCTCGCGAGTCCACAATGCTATAGTGAGGGGGCGAAGGGCTGTTGAAAAGGCTGGTCAACAACTTTGAGGAGTACGTGTGCGTTTTTTTCTTCCTCTTGATATTTATCCTAATGAGCATGCAGGTGTTTACTCGCTATCTCTTGGGCATTACCTTTGCCTGGAATGAGGAAATGGCGAGATATGTCTTCGTGTGGCTGACTTTCGTCGGGGCTGCTTACGCTTGCAAACAGGACGCGCATATAAAGATTGAAATTGGCTACGAGTTCATTAACCGAAGACTGCCAAGGTCAGGCCAGATAGCGTTGCAGATCCTGAAGCAGCTCCTAACCATCGGCTTCTTGCTGCAATTGATCTACTTCGGCTACATTCTGGCTGACCGCTCTTGGCGTTTCCGGTCGCAGGCAATGCAGATTCCCCAGTTTTATCTCTACATCTCCGTTGTCATCGGGGCTGCTCTTTTTCTGGTTCGTGAGCTTCAGGCAATCGGACGACGAATCAAGACCGATATATCGGCGATACCTGGAAAGGAGTAACTCAATATGCTGGCTTTCCTGATTGGCGCGCTCTTTGTACTCATGTTCATTGGCACGCCTGTATCCTTAGCCATTGGCATTCCATCTCTTCTTTACATCATTATGGAGCCGAGCATCCCAAGCTTTACGGCTATTCAGCGCATGGTATCGGGGCCCAATACGTACAGCCTGTTGTCTATCCCCTTCTTTATCTTCGCTGGCAACCTGATGAATACAGGCGGTGTAACGACACGCATCTTCAATTTCTGCGAGAGCATTGTGGGGTCGGTCAAGGGCGGCTTAGGTCATGTAAATGTAGTGGCTAGCGTGATCTTTGCAGGCATGGCTGGGGCAGCGATCGCCGATGCCGGGGGCCTTGGGGCCGTCGAAATCAAGGCCATGCGCGATGCCGGCTACGATGACGGGTTTACCTTGGGTATTACAGCCGCCTCTTCTACCATCGGACCGATCATTCCGCCGAGTATGACCATGGTAGTCTATGGCGTGGTGGCGGGCGCCTCCATTGGACGGTTGTTTGCAGGGGGGGTCATTCCCGGTTTGCTGATGGGCTTGACACTGATGATCATGATATACATCATGGCCGACAGATACAATTGTCCGCCCCCGGTCAAGACAAGCCTCTCCCAGGCCATCAGCACGTTTAAGTCCGCATTCTTTGCCTTGTTGACTCCGGCAATAATCCTTGGGGGGATTTTCTTCGGCGTCTTCACCCCAACTGAGGCTGCGGCCATGGCTTCCCTCTATTCAATCATTCTCGGCATCGTCTATCGGGAGCTCACCTTGGAAGACTTTTATCAAGCTGTGAGAGAGTCGATGGAGACAACGGTTGTCGTCATGTTCATCGTCGCTTCAGCTACCCTTTTCGCCTGGATCCTTGCCCGTGAAAGGGTCCCACAGATGGTCGCCAGCTTCATCTTAGGAAAAACAACTAACTACTATGTGATCCTGTTCGCCATTAACATCCTTCTTCTGATCGTTGGTTGTTTCATGGAGACGGTAGCTTCGATAAATATCCTTGTTCCGGTCTTTCTACCCATCATCAAGATGTTGAATATCGACCCAGTCCATTTCGGCGTTATGATGGTTCTGAACTTGACCATTGGCGTCTTGACCCCTCCCTTTGGAACCGTGCTTTACGTATTGAGCGGCGTAGCCAAGGTTTCCGTTGAGACAGTTGCGCGCAACACAGCCGTTTTCCTCATTCCCCTGCTCATAACACTGGTGCTGGTCATCCTATTCCCCCAGTTGACGCTATTTCTGCCTAGGGTTCTTTATGGGTGACGGCAGTCACCGCAACCGATCTCATTCATGGGAGTGCCATCGGGGGAAACAAGGTTGAAGGGTCTGTCGCGGTGAGAGGGCCAGCAGTTGGACCATCACCAAATTGCCGCAATTCTAATTCCGCGGCCGTTAGCGGCTGCCGATGCCCCTTGCTGATTTTCAAGGCATCCACGAAGGAATCCAGCCCTCCGAGCAGAAAAGAGTATGGGGGGCTGGACTGCGGAATATTAAATTCATCTAGGCCTTTCGGAATACTGTCTTGGCTGCAAGACCACTTCACTAATTACGCCCGCCATAGAAGGGCCTTTCGTCGTATTCAAGGCACTGTTGACGCGCGGGTTCGCCTCCCTTTAGATGAAGGATTTGGGAGCGGGGGGGAGAATTCTGTAAGTGGTTTGGGAAAATTGTAACAAGGCAAGGGGAAAGGGGAATTGCTTAATGAGACCAATCATTGCGATCACCATGGGGGATCCCACAGGGATTGGGGCGGAAATTGCCGTTCGCGCCTTGGCGAATAAGCGGTTTTACGAGGAGGCCCGCCCGCTGGTCATCGGCTCGCGGGGCCCAATGGAAGATGGGCTGCGGATGGTAAATTCGGATCTCAAGCTCAACATCATCGCCGATGTGTCTAAGGGCCGGTTTGAATACGGGACCATCGATCTGTTGGACCTGGACAATGTGGACATGGATAAGCTCGTCTACGGCAAAGTTGCGGCCATGGGCGGCAAGGCGGCCTTTGAGTACATCGTCAAGGGCATCGACCTGGCCATGGCCGGGATCGTTGATGCCGTGGTGACCGGCCCCATCCACAAAGAAGCCCTCAATCAGGCGGGCCATCACTACTCGGGCCATACGGAGATCTTCGCCGAAAAGACGGGCACCAAGGACTACTCCATGATGCTGGCCCACAAGGATTTTCGCGTCGCCCACGTCACCACCCACGTTTCCCTGCGCAAGGCCTGCGACCTGGTCAAGAAGGCGCGGGTTTTGACCGTCATTCGGCTAGCCCACAACGCTATGCTTGAACTGGGGATCGAAGAGCCTCGGATCGGTGTTGCGGGACTCAATCCTCACTCTGGAGAAGGCGGGCTGTTTGGCGATGAAGAAATCAAGGAGATCATCCCGGCCATTGAGGAGGCCAAAGGGCAAGGAATGAATGTGGAAGGTCCTGTGCCCCCCGACACCCTCTTCGCGAAAGCCCTCGGCGGCCAGTACGACATCGTCGTCGCCATGTACCACGACCAGGGGCACATCCCCATGAAAACCGCGGGATTTGAGCTGGATTTGGCGACCAATACCTACAAGTCCGTCAGCGGCGTCAACATCACCTTAGGCCTGCCCATCATTCGCACCTCGGTGGACCACGGTACTGCCTTTGGGAAGGCCGGACAGGGCCGGGCCAATGCGGAGAGCCTAGAGGAGGCAATTGATTATGCTATCCAGTTTGCCAGAGGCAAAAAGAGGGCGTAACGGCTCCCCGATTAGACTGGGCCTAGTTGCCGACGACTTAACAGGGTCAAACGATACGGGTGTCCAGTTCGCCAAGCAGGGACTGGACACCCTGGTCATCTTAGAATTGGCCGGGGCCGAAGCAGCCATCGCAGGAGCCGCCGAGTACGACGTGTTCGTCATCAACACCGACAGTCGCGCCGATGATCCGGCCACGGCCCGCAGCAAGGCCCGGCAAGGGGCGAGAATCCTCTTGGACGCCGGCATCGAGTACATCTATAAGAAAATCGACTCCACTTTGCGGGGCAACTTGGGAGCCGAGCTGGAAGGAGTAATGGACGCCGCGGGAGCGAAGGCGGCCTTCTTCATCCCCGCTCTGCCCGCTTTGGGCCGGACGACCGTCGGCGGCTTCCATCTAGTGCGGGGCGTTCCCGTCAGTCAAACGGAGATTGCCAAGGATCTGATCAGCCCCGTCAACGAGTCCCACATTCCCACCCTGCTGGCCGGCCAGTGCGAGCGCCCTGTCGGCCACATATCCTTGGGAACGGTGCTAGGAGGGGTTGATGAGGTCAAGAAGGCCATCAAGGGCGGGATGGCGGCCGGCCAGACCGTCTTCGTGGTCGACGCGACAACAGAAGAGCATCTCCTCGTTGCCGCCCAGGCCATCGTCGATCTGGGCTTGGCGCGGGTGACCTGCGGCTCCGCGGGTTTTGCGGAGATTTTGCCCCGGGTCCTTGGACTCGGCAAGGAAAGGGCGCCGAAGGGACTGCCGGTACTGACGGTGGCCGGGACCCGCAGCCAGGTGACGGTGGAGCAGATCAAGGCTGCCGCCAGGAGAGATGGCGTGACCCTTGTCCTTGCCAAGGATGAAGCCTTCGGGGAGGAAAAGGCGAGGCAGCAGGAGATCGCCCGGCTGGTCGAGGAGGTCAGACGGGGCCTTCGTCACGGAAGCGATGTGATCCTGGCCATGGCGGGAACGGTGCAAGGCAACGCCGCTGCACCCGCCGTTGACCCCGCTGAGCTCAGCCGCCTGATTGCCGCGGGGCTCGGGGAAGTTGCCGCCCAGATAGTCCTTGGCGGGCCGGCAATCAGCGGACTAATCCTAACTGGAGGAGACACGGCCCTGGCTGTGTGCCGCCGGCTCAAAGCTCCGGGTCTGTCCATCGGCGATGAAGTCCTGCCGGGGATCCCCTATAGTCGGCTCCTCAATGGGGAGGCTCCCGGAACCAAGGTAGTGACTAAGGCCGGGGCTTTCGGTGATCGGGAGGCCTTGATCGTGGCCATCGATTACTTAAAGAGTCTGGATTAGGGGAGGTATTGGCATGGGATACAAGCTTGAAGGCAGCGTGGCGGTGGTCACTGGAGCCGGCCGGGGCATCGGCAAGGCGGTGGCCCTGGGGTTGGCCAAGAAGAAGGTCAAAGTGGTCATCGCCGATCTGCTGTTGGCAGAGGCCGAGAGAGTAGTCAAAGAGATCGAAGAGATGGGCGGCGAGGCTTTAGCCGTGAAGGTCGACGTTTCCCGGGAGGAAGATGTCAAAGCCATGGCCGAGAAGGTTCTAGAGAAGTTCGGCCGGGTAGACATTGTGGTCAACAACGCTGCGATCTGCCCCATCAGCCCCTTGGAAGACACGCCTGCGGAAGAATGGGACCGGGTGCTGGCGGTGAATATCAAGGGACCCTACCTGGTCATCAAGACCCTGCTGCCGGCGATGAAAAAACAGGGCGGGGGCCGCATCGTCAACATGGCCTCCGTTGCCGGCAAGATGGGGGCCATGGTGGCCGGACTCCATTACACCGCCTCCAAGGCCGGCATCATCGCGATGGGCAAAGTCCTGGCCCGCCACTGCGCTCCCTACGGCATCACCGTCAACACCGTCGCTCCGGGGCCAACGGCGACGGAGATGACCGCCGATTGGACGGAGGAGGAGATGGCCAGGCTAACCCAGAACATACCCCTGGGCCGCTACGGGACGATGGAGGAGATTGCCGCCGGTGTGCTGTATCTTGTCTCTGAAGAAGCCTCTTTTGTAACCGGCGAGTGCTTGGATATCAACGGGGGATTGTGGATGGATTAGTAAAGGAGGCGTGAGCCGTGTTTGAGCCACAAACCTTCTATTTGCCGGTGCGGGTGATAACGGGCATCGGCTGTTGTGATTGTCTGCCCGAGGAGGTTGCCAAACTCGGCGCCCGGAAAGCCCTGCTGGTGACCGATAAGGGCGTCAGGGGCGCCGGGCTGACGGAAGCGATCGAGGCCAGCTTGAAGGACTGCTGCGATGAGCTGTCTGTGTATGATGAGGTGCCCCCCGAGCCTACGGTCAGGGATGCCGACAAGCTGGGGGATCTAGCCCGGGAGCTGAGGCCCGATGTCATCGTTGGCGTTGGCGGCGGGTCTGTCCTGGACATGGCCAAGGGAGCCGGCGTGCTGGCTAATAATCCTGGTTCCATCAAAGACTACTTCGGCACCGGTTTAGTGAAAAACCCCTCGGTGCCGACGATTATGCTGCCCACCACCGCGGGCACGGGGAGCGAAGTCACCCCGAACGCCATTTTCCTCGATGAGGAAGAGAAGCTGAAGGTGGGGGTAGTCAGCCCCTATAACTTTGCCCGGTTGGCCATCGTGGATGCCAAGCTGACCTTGTCGGCGCCGCCGCGCCTGACGGCAGCCACCGGGGTTGATGCTTTCACCCATGCCGTTGAGGCCTATACTTCCGTCAGGGCGTCGATCCACTCGGATTTGTTTGCCGCCGAGTCCATCCGGCGGATCGCCCGGAGTCTGCGGACGGCAGTGGCCAATCCAGGGGATTTGCAGGCCCGCTACGACATGGCCATCGGCAGCGTCTACGGGGGCATCGCGCTGAGCATGGCGGGGACCGGTGCAGTCCACGCCCTAGCCTATCCTTTGGGCGGCACCTACAGGATACCCCACGGCGTGTCCAACGCCTTGCTCCTGCCCTATGTGATGGAGTTCAATTATCTGGCCAACCTGGAGAAGTTCTGCAATGTGGCCCGGCTGATGGGCGAGCCGGTGGAGGGGCTTTCCCTGCGGGAAGGCGCCTGGAGGGCAGTGGAGGCCATCAAGGCTTTGGTCGAGGATGTGGGCATCCCCACCAGCCTGCGGGAATTTGGCATTGACCCGAGCACTGCCCCTGAACTGGCCGATGCCGCCTCCCAAGTCACGCGCCTTTTGGGCAATAACCCGCGGCGGATCTCCCGGGAGGAGATCCAGGCCATCTACGAGCGGGCCATGTAGGGAGGGGGAGCAATGGAGCTTGCCAAGGACGCCCTGGTTGCCATGCTGCGGAGGATGCTGGCGATCCGCTACTTCGAGCAGAGCATCCTGAGGCTTTTCGAACAAGACCAGGTCCGGGGGGCAACCCACGTGTACCTGGGGGAAGAGGCTGTGGCCGTTGGCGTTTGTACTGCCCTCAGGCCCGATGATTACATCTCCAGCACCCATCGCGGCCATGGTCACTGCATCGCCAAGGGCGGCGATTTGAACAAGATGATGGCCGAGCTGTTAGGCAAGGCCACTGGCTATTGCAAGGGCAAGGGCGGCTCGATGCACATTGCCGACTTGGACCTGGGGATCCTTGGCGCCAACGGCATCGTCGGCAGCGGCATACCCATCGCTGTTGGCGCTGCCTTGGGCAGCACCATCCAAGGAGAGGACCGGGTGGCAGTAGCCTTTTTTGGCGACGGGGCGTCCAATACGGGGGCGTTCCACGAGGGGATCAACCTGGCCGCCGTTTGGAAGCTGCCGGTGGTGTTTGTCTGTGAGAACAATATGTATGCCGTTTCCACCTCCACCAGGGAGAGCCTGGCCATCGGTGGGGTTGTGGAGCGGGCTGCGGCCTACGGCATCCCCGGCGTCCAGGTGGACGGCAACGATGTGCTGCAGGTTTACGAAGCAGCCCGGGAGGCTGTAGCCAGGGCCAGGGAGGGGAAAGGGCCGACCTTGCTCGAGTGTCTTACCTACCGGTGGACGGGCCACACCGTCGGCGATCCCGGCCTTTACCGCAACAAGGAAGAAGTGGAAGCCTGGAAGCAGCAGGACCCCATCCTCCGCTTCCGGGATTATCTCATTGAGGCGGGGATTCTCACCCAGGAAGAGTACGATGCCATCGACGGCGAGGAAAAAGAGCGTCTGGAGCGGGCCATCGCGTTTGCCCAGGAGAGCCCTGAGCCATCGGTGGAAGCCCTTTTAGAGGATTTATACGCCTGAGGGCTTGGGAAGGAGAAAGGTGGGAACACTGTGAGGGAGATAACTTATGCTCAGGCGTTGAATGAAGCCCTCCGGGAGGAAATGGAGCGGGATCCCCACGTATTCATCCTCGGTGAAGACGTGGGCCGCCATGGCGGGGTTTTCACCGTGACGAAAGGTCTGATCGACCAGTTCGGGGGCGAGCGGGTGCGCAACACCCCCATCTCCGAGTGCGCCATCGTGGGCGCGGCCCTCGGGGCTGCGGTGGTGGGCTGCCGGCCTGTCGCTGAGATTATGTACGTGGACTTTATGACCATCGCCATGGAGATGATTGTCAACCAGGCGGCGAAAATCCGCTACATGTTCGGCGGCAAGGCGAAGGTGCCGATGGTGGTGCGGACCCAAGGGGGAGGGGGACGGGGGAATGCTGCCCAGCATTCTCAGAGCTTGGAGGCCTGGTTCGTCCACGTCCCCGGGCTGAAGGTAGTCATGCCCGCAACGCCCTACGATGCCAAGGGTCTGCTCAAGTCGGCGATCCGGGATGATAATCCGGTTATCTTCCTGGAAAACAAGAACCTCTACTTTCGCAAAGGACCGGTGCCGGAAGGGGAGTATACCATCCCCCTGGGCGTGGCCGACATCAAACGGCCAGGTTCTGATGTAACCGTGGTTGCTACCTCCCGCATGGTGGGCGAAGCCTTGGCGGCGGCGGAGGTTCTGGCCGAGTCGGGGATTGACGTTGAAGTCATCGATCCCCGGACCCTCGCTCCCTTAGATATGGGTACCATTATCGCTTCAGTTAAAAAGACCCATCGGGCCGTCATCGTCCACGAAGCTTGCACTACCTGCGGCATCGGGGCCGAGATCGGCATGCGCATCATGGAAGAAGCCTTTGACTACTTGGATGCACCGGTCAAGAGGGTGGCTGCGGTAGATGTGCCTGTGCCCTACAACCGCATCCTGGAGGACGCCGCCCTGCCCAACGTGGAAGACATCATCAGGGGAGTGCGGGAAGTACTCGCTTAATTATGCAGTCAGTGAAGGAGGAGAACAGTCTTGGCAACGGAAGTTGTGATGCCTAAACTTGGCCTGACGATGGAGGAGGGGAGCATTAATAAATGGCTTAAAAATGAAGGGGATCCGGTCCAGGAAGGCGAGCCCCTGATGGAGGTCATGACGGACAAGGCCGCGGTGGAAGTAGAGTCTCCGGCCAGCGGCGTCTTGCGAAAGATCATTGTGCCCGAAGGGGAGACGGTGCCCCTGGCCACGGTCATCGCGGTCATTACCGGTCCTGATGAACCCTTGCCGGCCAAGTATGCCCAGGCTCCGGCGAAGGAAGCGGAGCCGCAAGCGGCTGCCCCTGCGGCGGCGGCAGAACCGAAGGCTCCCGTTCGCAGGAGCGGGGAGCGGATCAAGGCTTCTCCGGCGGCCAAACGGGTGGCCCGGGAGCAGGGCCTCAGCGAAGAAGAACTGGGCCAGGTGCCTGGCACCGGTCCGGGCGGTAGGATCACCGAGAAGGACGTCTTGGACTATGTTGCGGCCAAAGCGGCCAAGCCCGCCGAGGTCCCGGCCGCCGCGCCCGCTGCCGAGGATGTCGTGGTGCCCGTCAAGGGCATCCGCAAGGTCATGGCGGAGCGGATGGTGGAAAGCGTCAAGACCGCTCCCCAGTTCTCCATCGCCATGGAAGTGGACATGACCGAGGCGGCAGCCCTGCGGACCAGGCTGGTCGCGGATGAAGAGCTCCTTGGCGTGCGCATCTCCTACACCGACATCCTGGCCTTCATGGTGGGGCGGGCCTTGGAGGAGCATCCCCAGGTCAATGCCCGCTGGGAGGGGGATCAGATCCGGCAGCTGGGCGAGATCAACGTAGGCATCGCCGTCGGGGCTGACATAGGTCTGGTAGTGCCCGTGGTGAAGGCCATCAACCGGAAGCGCCTGGTGGATGTGGCCAAGGAAATCAAAGAGCTGTCCAAGAAGGCCCAGGCGGGCAAGCTTTCTCCCGATGATCTTCAGGGGGGAACCTTCACTATCTCCAACCTGGGGATGTTTGGCGTCGACCGCTTCACGGCCATCATCAATCCGCCGGAAAGCGCTATCTTGGCCGTTGGCCGGATCAAAGAGCAGCCGATGGTAGTCAATGGGGAGATCGTCATCCGGCCCACCATGTGGATCACCTTGACTGGGGACCACCGGGTCTTGGACGGCGTGCAGGCCGCCAAGTTCCTCGCACGGGTTAAGGAGCTCCTGGAGAATCCCCTGCTTGCCCTCGCTTAGGATTGCGATAAATAGGAGGTGGAAGGAATGGCCGACCCGAAATTAGTTGCCGAGCTGGAAGAGAAGGCCAAGATGATTCGGCGGAACATCGTGGAGATGATTGGGGATACCCGCCGGGGTCATCTCGGCGGCTCCTTGTCCATCGCGGATATAGTCGCTGTCCTTTATTATCACACCATGCGCCTTCGCCCCGGGGACCCAAGTTGGGAGGACCGGGACCGGTTTTTGCTGAGCAAAGGCCACGCCGCCTTGGCCCAGTATGCCGCCTTGATCGACCTGGGGTACATTCCCAAAGAAGAGCTGTATAAACTCAAAGATCTAGGCTCGATGACCCAGGGGCACCCCGATATGCGGAAGACCCCCGGCATCGAAGCCGGCACTGGCTCCCTCGGCCAGGGACTGTCCGTTGCGGTGGGCATGGCCTTGGGGCTGCGCCTGGCCGGGAAAGACAGCAAGGTTTATGTCATCGTCGGCGACGGCGAACTCAATGAAGGCCAGATTTGGGAAGCCGCGATGGCGGCGGCCCACTATGAAGTGGACAATTTGGTGGCCTTCCTCGACTACAACGGTCTGCAGGCCACCGGGTGCTGTGCAGAGACAATGCGCACGGAGCCGCTCCCGGAGAAGTGGGCGGCTTTCGGCTGGCATGTGATCAATATCGATGGCCATGATATCGGGCAAATCCTGGACGCCTTGGATGAGGCCGCGGCGGTGCGGGAGAAGCCGGTGATGATCGTTGCCAAGACCGTCAAAGGCAAGGGAGTCTCCTTTGCGGAGAATGTGGCGGGCTTCCACCATGGCGAGATGACCACCGAACAATACAAACAGGCGCTGGCGGAATTGGCCTAGAAGGGGGTGCAGTCTGTGGCAGGTAAATTGGAAATGCGGGAGTGTTATGGCCAGGCTTTGGTCGAGGCCGGCCGGGAGAATGAGAGGATTGTGCTGCTGGAGGCGGACCTGCGCAAATCCACCATGGGTGAACTATTCCGCCAGGAATTCCCCGAACGCCTCTTCGAAGTGGGGATCGCCGAGCAAAACATGATCGGCATGGCCGCTGGCTTTGCCCTGACGGGGTGGATCGCGGTGGCCAGTTCCTTCGCGGTGTTTGCCTCGGGGCGCGCCTTTGAGCAAATCCGCCAATCGGTTGCCCTACCCCGGTTGAACGTGAAGATCGGGGGCTCCAGTGCGGGCTTGACCGATACGGGGGATGGAGCCACCCACCAGAGCATCGCGGACCTGGCCATCATGCGGGCCCTGCCCAACATGACGGTGCTCAGTCCGGCCGACGGCATCGAAATGAAGGGGGCGGTGAAGGCCATGCTGGAGGTCGACGGACCTGTCTACATCCGCGTCGGCCGCATCGCTGCACCGACCCTCTATGATGAGGACTACAAGTTCGAACTGGGCAAGATCGTGGTCATGAGGCCGGGGAAAGACGTGACCCTGGCGGCCACGGGAACGATGGTCCACGTGGCATTGGAGGCGGCGGAGCTGCTGGCCAAAGACGGCATCGACGCACGGGTGCTCAACGTGCATACCATCAAACCCCTAGATGAAGAAGCGATCCTCGCGGCGGCCCGGGAGACGGCAGGGATTGTCACCGTCGAAGAGCACAACATCATCGGCGGGCTGGGCAGCGCCGTGGCGGAAGTCGTGAGCGCCGCCGGCGGCGGGCCGGTAGTGCGGGTGGGCGTCGAGGATGTCTTCGGACAGTCGGCCAACAGCTACGAGGAGCTCCTTGCAGCCTATGGCTTGACTCCCGCGAACGTCCGGGCGAAGGCCCAGTCGCTGTTACAAAGAGCATAGAGGTGAGTTGTGATGAAAGCGTTGGTTAAGTACGCCACCGGCGTTGGCAACATGGAGATCCGGGAGGTTCCCGAGCCATCCCCCGGTTTTGGCGAGGTCAAGATCGAGGTCAAAGCCACCGGCATTTGTGGTTCGGACCTGCACACCTATCATGGCAATATCGGCATCCCCATGAAGCTCCCCGTGGTGACGGGGCACGAGTTCGCCGGGGTAGTCGTCGAGGTGGGAGAAGGCGTCGAGGGCATCGAAGTAGGGGAGCGGGTGACCGCGGAGACAACCTTTTCTACCTGCGGACGCTGCATCCACTGTCTGACGGGCTCTTACAACCTGTGCTTGCAGCGGCGGGGGATCGGTTACTGGCTCAACGGGGCCTTTGCCAAATACACGGTGGTGCCCGCGATCAGGGTGCACAAGCTGCCCGACAATGTGGACTTCATCGGCGGGGCCCTATCGGAGCCCTTGGCCTGCGTCGTCCACGGTGCGATGGAGCTTACCGGAGTGAGTGCCGGGGATGTGGTCCTGGTGACCGGGCCGGGCGCTATCGGCCTGTTGACTATGCAGGTGGCCAAGGCCGAGGGCGGCCTGGTGGTGGCCGCGGGCACGGGCGTCGATGAGCACCGCTTGGAAGTGGCCAAGAGCCTCGGGGCGGATTATGTGATGAATGTTGAAGAAGACGACGTGGAGGGACTCATCAAAGATCTGACCAAAGGTCGAGGGGCCGACGTGGTGCTGGAGTGTTCCGGCGCGGCCAGCGGGGCGCGGCTTTGCCTGCAACTGGTGCGGCGGGGAGGCAAGTACGGCCAGATCGGTTTGTTTGGCAAACCCATTGAGATCGACTTTGAGCAGATCTGCTACAAGGAAGTCAAAGTCTCCGGCTCCTTCAGCCAAAAGTGGAGCGCTTGGGACCGGGGCATGCGCCTGTTGGAGCGGGGTCTTGTGCAAACCAGGCCCCTGGTCAGCCACGTATTGCCCCTGACCGAGTGGGAGGAAGCTTTCCGGATGTTCGAGGCTAAAGAAGGGCTGAAGCTGGTTCTCCAGCCGGTGGACTAAGAGGAGGGATTGCCGAATGAGCAGCCAGGAGTTAATCCAGGATCTTAAGGAGCGGGCCAGGCAGCTCCGCCGGGATGTGGTGGAGATGGTCTACCGCGCCCAAAGCGGCCATTTGGGCGGTTCCTTGTCGGCTGCGGAGATCGTTGCCGCATTGTACTTCCACCAGATGCGCATCGATCCACAAAACCCCCAGGATCCCAATCGGGACCGGTTCATCCCATCGAAGGGTCATGCTGCGCCCATCCTGTATGCGGCCTTGGCTGCCCGGGGATTCTTCCCCAGGGAGGACCTTTGGACCCTGCGCCAGGTCGGCAGCCACTTGCAGGGGCACCCGGACATGCGGAAGACACCCGGCGTGGACATGACCAGCGGGTCCTTGGGTCAAGGTTTTGCCGCCGGACTGGGGATGGCCTTGGCGGGGAAGCTAAACGGTCAGGATTATCAGGTCTACTGCCTCCTCGGGGACGGCGAGCTGAACGAAGGGGAGATTTGGGAGACGGCCATGGCCGCCGTCCACTTCAAGGCCCATAACCTCATCCCCATCGTGGACTTCAACAAGGTGCAGCTCGATGGACCGGTGAGCGAAATAATGCCCATTGAACCTTTGCGGGCCAAATGGGAAGCCTTTAATTGGCATGTCCTCGAGATCGATGGACATGACATGAACCAGGTGGTGGAAGCCTTAGCCGAAGCCCGTCGCCTGGATCGGTGCGTCGTCATCATTGCGCACACCGTCAAGGGCAAAGGGGTCTCCTTCATGGAGAACCGCCATCAATGGCATGGTCAGCCTCCCAATGAGGAGCAGTACCGACGGGCCATGGAAGAGCTGGGAGGTGGACAGGAATGAAAGCCAAAGCCCTGCGGGATGCCTTCGGTGAAGCCCTAGTTGAACTTGGGCGTGAAAACGAAGATGTGGTGGTCCTCGATGCCGATGTGGCCGGTTCCACCCGCACCAAGATGTTTGGTGATGTTTATCCCGACCGCTTTTTTAATGTGGGCATCGCCGAGGCCAACATGATGAACATCGCGGCGGGACTAGCCGCGTGCGGCAAGATTCCCTTCGTCTCGACCTTCAGTTTCTTGGCCTGCTTGCGCGCGGGGGATCAGCTTCGGACTTCCATCGCTTACCCTCGGTTGAATGTGAAAGTCGGGGCTGGCTACGGGGGACTGTCGGACAGCTTCGACGGTCCGACTCACCACAGCCTCTGCGACATCGCGGTCGTCCGTTCGATGCCGAACATGACCGTGGTGGTCGTCTCCGATCCGAACCAGACCAAGAAGGCGGTCAAGGTGGTCGCCGCCTACGACGGACCTGTCTATCTGCGGCTGAGCCGGGCGGAAGTGCCCTACGTCCTGCCTGAGGATGCCCCCTTTGTCCTGGGGAAGGGGAACCTCCTGCGGGAAGGCTCGGACTTGACCCTGGTCGTGGCGGGGGTGCCTCTGGCCCGCACCTTGGAAGCAGCGGACCGGCTGGCTAAGGAAGGTCTGCAGGCCCGGGTGATCGAGATGCCGACCATCAAGCCGATCGACCGGGAGATCCTGGTTCAGGCCGCCCGGGAAACGGGGGCTGTAGTGACGATCGAAGAGCACAACATCATGGGGGGGCTGGGAAGCGCCGTTGCCGAGGCGCTGGCCCAGGAGGCCCCGGTGCCCATGGAGTTTGTCGGCATCAAGGATACCTTCTGTGAATCGGGCCCCTATGATGCCTTGTTAGATCGTTACGGCCTCAGCGTCGACGACATAGTCGCCGCGGCCAAGGCCGTCCTAGGCAGGAAAAGTTGAACAAGGTGACTAAGTAAAGCCTGATGACAACAAACAAGGAAGGGGATTGATATGATGATCAAGGAAATTCGTTTGCCTGCAAGGATAATCACTGGCATGGGCAGCCTCGACAAGCTGGCCGAAGTGGTGGACGGCATGGGCAAGAAGGCCTTGATCGTGTCCGACAAGGTGGTCACCGATCTAGGCTATCTGGATAAAGTGAAGGAAATCCTGGGCAGAGCCAACGTCGATGCCGCCGTCTACAACGAAGTCAACCAAGAGCCCACCAATGTGCATGTGGAGACGGGCCTGAAGATCGTCAAGGACGAAGGATGCGATTTCCTTGTCGCCATCGGCGGAGGCAGCGCCATCGATGCCGCGAAAGCCATCGGCTTGGTGGCTACCAACCCGGGTTCCATCTCCGACTACATGGGCCAGAACAAGGTCAAGAATCCCACCCTGCCCATGATCGCGGTCCCGACGACTGCCGGTACGGGGAGCGAAGTGACCCGCAACACCATCATCACCGACTTGAACACCAACGTCAAAATGCTCATCGGCAGCCCCTATCTCATCCCCGATGTAGCTATCGACGATCCGGCCTTGACCATGACCATGCCCCAGGGCGTGACCGCTTCTACCGGTCTTGATGCTCTGACCCACGCCATTGAGGGCTACGTGAGCAAGCAGGCCCAACCCATCACCGACGAATGGGCCCTGTCGGCCATCCGCCTCATCGCCGGCAACCTCCGGCAGGCATGGGCCGACGGCTCCAATGTGACGGCCCGCTCCAACATGATGCTGGGTCAGCTGCTGGCGGGCATGGCCTTCAGCAACTCCTCCGTCGCCCTGGTCCACGGCATGGCCCGGCCCATCGGCGCCTTCTTCCACGTGGCCCACGGCATCTCCAACGCGGTCTTGCTGCCCCATGTGATGCGGTTCAGCTGGATCGGGAATCCTGAGAAGTTCGCCAAGATCACCGAGGCCATGGGTGAGAACGTGGAGGGGCTTTCTGTTCTCGACGCGGCCGAGCTTGCAGCTGATGCAGTGGAGCGCCTCTGCGCCGACTTGAATGTGCCGACCTATCAGGAAATGGGCCTCGACGAGAAGAAATACTTCGAGGTTGCCTCCCGCATGGCCCAAGATGCCATCGCCAGCGGCAGCCCCGGCCATAATCCTCGGGCCGCAACAGTGGACGAGATCGTCGAGATCTATCGCCTGGCCTACTACGGCGGCTAAACAGGACAAGGGGGCCTGCGGGCCCCCTTCGGTTTTTATCGGGAGAATTCCTATGGGAGCGATGGACAAGGAGCTAGTCGGTAGGGTCGATCGGTTTTTGGCCAAGCACTTCCTCTGGCTTGGGCTGCTCGCCATGGGCCTGGGACTGCGCATCGGGGAGCCCCTCGCCCCCCTGCAAAGGGGCACCCCCTATTATCTAGCCTTCATCATGTTCACCGGCGCCCTCGGCTGCCGGGTGCGGGATTTCAGCCGGACCCTCAAGCCGGGCAAAGTGGCTGGAATTCTAGTCTTGATGTATGGGGTCACCCCCTTGGCCGGCTGGGTCCTGGCCCGCGTCTTCTTGGGGGCCGAGCCGGAGCTGATGGCGGGGCAGATCTTCGCCGCGGTCCTGCCCGCGGGCATCACCGCTTCCGTATGGACCATCATGGCCGGGGGCGATCTTCCCCTGGCCCTGAGCCTCGTGGTGCTGGCGACTTTGCTTAGCGGCCTCCTCACCCCCGGCCTATTCAGACTCCTTGCCGGGAGGGGACTGGACTTTCACCCGTGGGGTATGGCGGCGGACATGGGCAAAGTGGTCATCTTGCCGGTCTTGGCCGGAGTCTACATCAGCGAGCGGGGGATTCCACCGTACGTTGAACGAATGCGCCCGGCCGCAGCCGTCGTGGTCAAGGGCGGCATGATCTTGATCATGGCTGTGTATGCGGGGATCTTGACTCCCCATCTTGCCGGGCTGGGCTTGGGGGCGATCAACGTAGCCCTGGCCATGTTCCTCCAGTTTCTCTTGTCCTACCTGATTCCCTTTGTCCTCGCCAGGAAGCTGCCCCTTCCGGAGCGAATCGCGATCGCCTTTGCCAATGGGGTCCGCAACATCGTCGGGGGCACCATCATTGCCATGGCCCACTTGCCGCCGCGGGTTGTCTTGCCCCTGATCCTGGGCCTTCTTCTGCAGAATCCGATGGGTGCGGCTATGTACAAGGTTTTTGCAAGCTATTGCGCAAATTTACCGGGAGGGAGAAGTCCTTCCGGGAAGGAAGGAGAGCGCCCGACGGCGAAGGAAAAGGGAGGATATGAGCCAACAAAAGGAGGTCGTTGTGACGATGAATGGCAAGATGCGGGCGCTCGTCAAAGCGGAGGCTGCTCCGGGGGCCGTCATCCAGGAAGTAGACATCCCCAAGATCGGCCCGAAAGATATCCTGGTTAAGGTGCATGCCGCAGCGATTTGTGGAACCGATATCCATATTTTCCATTGGAATAAGTACGCCCAGGACAGGATCAAGCCCCCGATGATTTTCGGTCATGAGTTCGCCGGAGAGGTAATCGAGGTGGGCTCCCAGGTGGAGGGCCTGGAGGTGGGGGACCATATCGCCGGTGAAACCCACATTCCTTGCGAGCAGTGTCTGTTGTGCCGGACGGGCAAGCAGCACATCTGTCGGGACATGCTCATTCTAGGGGTCCACACCCCAGGGGTTTTCTCCGAGTATGCCGCGATCCCGGCAGTCTTGGCTTGGAAGATCCCCAAAGAGATGCCTTGGGATGTGGGTGCAGTCTTGGAGCCCGTTGGGGTGGCTTGCCATGCAGTCTTCATGGCCGGCACTGCAGCCCAGAACGTGCTGGTGACGGGCTCAGGCCCCATCGGCATGGCCGCGGTCGGCATCGCTCAAGCCCTCGGCGCTCGCCGGGTAATCTGCACCGATGTCAGCGATCAGCGGTTGGAGCTGGCCCGCAAAGACTGGGGCGCCGATGTGACCTTGAACCCCACCAAGGTCGATGTGGTGGCTGAGGTCAGAAAGCTCACCGATGGGCTGGGCGCGGATGTGGTCATCGAAGCTTCCGGGTCCCCGGCAGGCATCAAGCAAGCCTTCGAAGCAATGCGGCGGGGCGGCAAGATCGTGCTTTTCGGTCTGCCCAGCCAAGAGGTGTGCCTCGATTTGACCGAACAGATCATCTACAAAGAAGCCGTCGTTTACGGCTCCACCGGTCGGGGCATGTGGGACACCTGGTACAACGTAATGGCTTTGATCGAGGCAGGGAAGATTGATGCGGCCAAGATGGTCACCGACCGCTTCCCCATGAGCCAGTTCGAAGAGGCTTTCAAGGTGGCGGCGGCGGGCAATGGCGGCAAAGTCGTCCTCTATCCAGGCCAGTAGCTGACGAACAAGGGCCTCGGGGCGTGCCGCCGGGGCCTTTTTGATGAGTGGGCAAAGGGGGAAGGGCTTGGTGGATCGACACTTAGGTGAGGCGGCCGTAGCCATTCTCAAGGATTTGGTAGCCATCCCCACCCATGACGGGATCGAGGAGGCAGTCAGGTATCTCGAGGGGCGTCTTAAGGCCATCGGGGTTGAATGTCAAATTGGAGGGAAGGACGGTAAGCCCCTTTACCTCTTGGCTGAGCTGGGCCAAGGGGAGCCTTCCCTGATCTTCAACGGCCATATTGATACGGTGCCCCCTGGGCGGGAGGATGAATGGCGGCATCCGCCCTTTGCTGGTCACTCCCAGGATGGGCTGCTGTGGGGCCGGGGCGCGGCCGATGCCAAGGGCCCCCTGGCGGCCCAGGCGGCAGCCTTTGAATCCTTAGTGGGCCAGCTCCCCAAGGGCCGCTTAGTCTTCATGGCCGTCGGCGAAGAGGAGCGGGGAGGTCTTGGCACCCAAGCCGCCTTGGCCGCGGGGGTGCGGGCCCAAGGCGCGCTGGTCGGTGAGCCGACGGACCTGGAGGTCCACGTGGCCCACAAGGGGGTCTTGCGGGCGGCCATCACCGTCCGGGGCAAGGCGGCCCACGCCAGCAATCCCCAGGGCGGCGCCAATGCCATCATGGGGATGGCAAGGGTTCTGCCGCAGCTTCAGGCCCTGCATCAAGAAATCACCAGCCGGTGGGAAGACTTCACCGGCAGTCCTTCCTTGGTGGTCACGACCATCGAAGGGGGCCGGGCCTTGAACATGGTGCCGGACCTATGCCGCATTGCCATCGACCGGCGTCTGATCCCCGGGGAAACGGGGGCAGAAGCTTGGCGGGAACTGGAAAAGGTGGTAGAGGAAGAACGGGCCAAGGGACTTCGAATATCTTTGGAGGAGATCCGCACCATCCCGCCGGCCTACACCGATCCCAGCTCACCAATTGCCAAGGTCCTTCAGGAGACTATTACCAAGGTGCTAGCGCAGCCAGCGAAGGTGGGGGGCTTCAATGCCTGCAGCGACATGAGCTATTTGAACCAGGCCGGCATTCCCACCGTCATCTTCGGGCCGGGCAGCATTCAGCAGGCCCATCGTCTCGATGAATTCGTCAACCTGGAAGCTGTCCAAGCGGCCGCCCGGGTGTATCGGGAGATGGCCCTGAGCTGGCTGGGACGATAATGTGAGGAGGAGTCGAACATGGCGAAGAGTGTAGCAGTAGTCCATACGGGTCCTGTCACAGTAGAACCCATTAAAGAGCGATGCAAGAGGATAATGCCTGAGGTGCGGATCATCAACATCATGGACGACAGTCTGTTGAACGACTGCCGGGCGGCAGGGGGCCTGACCAAGGCCGTCACTCAGCGCATGTGCCAGTATTTCATCATTGCGGAAAAAATGGGCGTCGATGTGATTTTCAACGCTTGTTCCTCCGTCGGGGAGACGGTGGATGTGGGGAGGCACCTAGTCTCCATTCCCATCGTCAAGATCGATGAGGCCATGGCGGAAGAGGCCGTTGCCCGGGGGACCAAGATCGGGGTAGTGGCCACGGTGCCGACCACCCTCGATCCGACCATCCGGTTGATTGAATCGAAGGCAAAGGAACAGGGCAAGGAGCTGGAGATTACCCGGGCCCTTTGCTCGAAGGCCTTTGACCTGCTTTTGGCGGGCAAAGCCGACGAGCACGACCGGGAGGTCATGGACAAAGTCAAGGAGCTGAGCACCCAGGTGGATGTGGTCGTCCTGGCCCAGTGCTCCATGGCTAGGCTGGTGCCCTTGCTCGCGGACGTGCCCGTACCCGTCCTAGCCAGCCCCGACTCTGGCGTTCAGCGGCTGAAGGAGGTACTGGATTCCCTGTGATCGGTGACAAAGGGGGTTCTTTCAGGTGAAGGGCTTGCACGGCCGGATTTTACACATCGATCTATCCGCGAGCCGTTATTGGATGGAATCCATGGGTGATGAGATTTATCAGCGCTACCTGGGGGGTAAGGGCTTGGGGGTCTACCTCCTCCGGCGGGAGGTAGATCCCAAGACGGATCCGCTGGGACCGGGCAACAAGCTGATCTTTGCCCTCGGGCCCCTCAACGGCACGCGCATGTACGGTATGTCCCGCTACGGCGTGTTTGCCAAATCGCCCTTGACGGGCGTTTTCGCGGAGTCCTACGCGGGGGGCCATACTGCCCCCGCCATGAAGGCCGCGGGATACGATGCCATCATCCTTCACGGCCAAGCCCCAAGTCCAGTCTTTCTCGAAATCAGCGACGAAGAAGTCAAGTTCCATCCAGCAGGGGACCTATGGGGCAAGGAGACTAACGCGGCGGAAGACGCCTTGCTGGCGAAGGTGGGCGTTAAGGGAGCCCAGGCCATTGTCATTGGGCCGGCGGGGGAGAACCAGGTGGCCTTCGCCACCATTCAGAACAACTACTACCGCTGTGCCGGCCGGACCGGCATGGGGGCGGTCCTGGGCTCCAAGAAGGTCAAGGGGTTGGTCTTTCACGGCAAAACTCCCACCATCGTTGCCCACCCGGAAGATCTTGAAGCTTACATGAAAGAGATCGTCGAAATAGGCAAGGACAACGTGGGCGTCAAGAACTACAAACGCTACGGGACCGTCCAGAATGTGGGGCCTATCAACAAGGTGGGGGCCTTCCCCGCCCGCTACCATCGCAGCGGCACCTCTCCCCATTGGGAGCGGTTGACCGGCGAGTATCTCGTCGACGAGATGGATGCCAAGCCCCGGGCCTGCCACCGCTGCTTCATGGCCTGCGGCAAGTTTTCCACTGTCAAGAAGGGGCGCCACAAGGGGCTGCAGATCGAGGGGCCGGAGTATGAGACGATTTATGCCTTCGGAGGCCTTTGCGAGATCGGCGAGCTGGAGGAAGTTGCCTACTTGAATGATATTTGCAACCGTCTAGGCCTCGATACCATGACGAGCGGGAACCTGGTCGCCTTGATCATGGACGGGGTCGACCAGGGCAGGCTCGATTATCCTTTGCAGTACGGCGATGCCGATGGGGCTGCCCGCCTCTTGCAGGATATAGCCTATAAGCGGGATCTAGGGGAAGTCCTGGCCAAAGGCATCAAGACCGCGGCGGCCGAGCTGGGCCTTGCGGACCTGGCCATCCACGTCAAGGGAATGGAGCCGGCGGCCTATGATCCGCGCTACTTGAAGGGGATGGCCTTGGCCTATGCCACCTCGCCCCGGGGAGCCTGTCACCTGCGGGCCACCTTCTATCGTCCGGAGCTGGTGGGTCTTAGCCCCCGCAACCAGATTGAGGGCAAAGCGGAGCTGTTCGTCGAATGGGAAGACCGGATGGTCATCCAGGACTGCCTGATCATGTGCCGGTTCTTCCGGGACTTGATCGAGTGGGACGGAATGGCCACCCTCCTCAAAGCGGTGGCGGATTTGGAGCTTTCTAAAGAGGATATGAGAAGAAGGGCGGCCGCCATCATGGACGAGATCCGCCTCTTCAACCTAGCCGCGGGCATGGTCCCGGAAGACGACTCGTTGCCTGAGCGCTATTTCACCGAACCTTTGCCGCCAACGGGTGAAGTCGTCCCCCGGGAAGACTTTGACCGGATGATTAGGGAATACTATCAGTACCGGGGATGGACTCCCCAGGGAATTCCCGTAGGCAGCTAAGAGGGCGGCTCAGCCGCCCTCTTGTCCGTAGAAGCGGGTCGCGGCCATCCGCCAGCCCAAGAGGACAGCCTGATGCAAAGCCCCAGGATCTGCCTTCCCCTGGCCGGCGATGTCGAAGGCTGTTCCATGGGCCGGAGTGCATACATCGATGGGGATCCCCCCGATGATGGACACGCCCCGATCGAAGCCCATCAGCTTCATCCCGATTTGCACCTGGTCATGGTACATCCCCACCAGGAGGTCGAACTCCCCGGCAAAGAGCTTGAGAAAGATGGTGTCCGGGGAGAAGGGCCCCCGTACATCCAATCCCTGCTCAAGGGCATCTTCAATGGCCGGCCGGATGATATCCTTTTCCTCCGTACCAAACAGCCCGCCGTCTCCCAGATGGGGATTGAGACCGGCAACGCCAATCCGGGGATTGGCGACCCCCGCCCTGAGGAGTGTTTCGTGACCCAACAGGATGGCATCCAGGATCTTTTCCCGGGTGACTTGTTTGGCCACTTCTCCTAGGGGTATGTGGGATGTAACCCTTGCCGTCCAAAAGTCCTTCATCCAGCAGATCTCGCCCGCCCGTCCCTGCCATCCTGTCAGATGGGAAAACAAGGCCACCTCATCACTGCGGGGGCTTCCCCCGGCAACCATTGCCTGCTTGTTCTGGGGGGCAAAGACGATCCCATCGATGTGGCCTTTCAGGGCAAGGTCAACGGCAAACATGATAGTCTCCAGAGTGAACCGGCCAGCCCTGGGATCCACCTGGCCCATGACGAGACCCTCCGGGTCGAAGGTGCCAAGGTCGAGGAAGGACACCAGGCCAGGGCTGAAGACGACATCATCGATGGAGGAAAAGACCTGGAGAGGAAGGGAAGCGTTGGCGATTTGCTCTCCCAGGCTCAGGCAGCGCCGGTCGCCGATGACCAACAGTTCTCCTTGCTCGGTGAACTGCTCCTTGGCGAGGAGCTTGGCCGTCAGCTCAGGTCCGATACCCGTCGGGTCCCCGTGGAGCAAGGCTAAACGGGGCCTCGTTCTTGTTGACATGGAATTTCCTCCTTTTAGCCGTAGATTCCCACCAGCCGAGGTACAAACAACACAATGCTTGGAAAATGGATGACCAGCGCCAACACCAGCAGCAACGTGCCGATGAAGGGTATATTAGCCCGGGTGAGCTCGGCCATGTCGACTTTCGCCAGGGAGCAAGTGATGAATAGGGCCGAACCTACCGGCGGCGTCTGCTGTCCGATGCCCCAGTTCAAGATGACTACCATGCCGAATTGGATGGGGTCGATGGCCATGGCCTTAGCCACCGCGCCGAGGAGTGGGACGATGATGACGAGCATGGCCGTGCCATGGAGGAAGGTGCCGGCGATAATCAGGATGACGCTGGCCACCCACATGAAGGCCGTTGGGTTGGAGGTCATATTCAGGAAAGGTCCAACCAATAGTTGGGGGATCCGGGCATAGGCCAGGATCCAGCCCAGGAGGGAAGCGACGGCGATGACGATCATCACTGAGCCTGTTGTCTCCGCGGAAGTCAGGAGGATCTTGAAAAGCCGCTTGGCATCAAAGGCTTTGTACACCAGTGCTCCTAGCAAGAAAGCGTAGACCACGGCGACGGCCGCCGCTTCAGTGGGGGTGAAGACGCCGCCCATGATGCCCCCCAGGATGATCAGGGGCAGGACCAGGACGGGCAAGGCGTCAATGGTGCTTTGGAGCAGCGTTCGCCAGGAGAAGGTGGTGGGGGGTTCATAGCCGGAGCGGACGCAGATGATGTAGGCTACCGCGATCTGGGCCAGACCCACCAGGATCCCAGGGATGATCCCGGCGATGAACAAGGTGGTCACCGACACCTGCATGAAGACGCCGTAGAGAATCATGGGCACACTGGGGGGGATGATGATCCCGATGGTAGAGGAAGCTGCCGTAACGGCCGCGGTGAAGTCCCGCGGGTATCCACGTTCGATCATCGCGGGAATCAACACGCCTCCCACCGCCGCCGTATCAGCCATCGACGAGCCGGAAATGCCCGCGAAGAGCATGCTCGTCAACACATTCACCGCGGCTAGTCCCCCTTGGATGTGGCCGACGATGGCCGACGCGAAGTCCACCAGCCGGTCAGACATGCCCGACTCGTTCATCAGGTTGCCCGCCAGGATGAAGAGGGGCGCCGCCAGGAGAGGAAAGCTGTCCGCGCCCAGGTAGAGGCGCTGAACGATGATGCTCAAGGGGACTGTTGTCTTGAACATGAGAAAAAACATCGCGGTGAGCCCTAGAGCAAAGGCAACGGGAATATTCATTAAGAGAAACAGGGCCATCGTGCCAAAGACGAACCAGACAGAACTCATTTGCCCACCCCCAATGATTTGCCTCGACCCCGGTGGGGGAGGCTGCTCCAAATCTTCAAAGCTGTATCTAGCGCCATGCAAAAGCCGGCGACGGGGAAGACGCTGTAGACCCAAAGGCCGATGGAGACCCCCGTGTAGGGCATGGGATCCTGCATGGTCAGGATCATCATTACGATCCCCTGCTGGAGGATGACCAGCAGGAACCAAAGGACAAGGAGATCGCCCAGGACGCCGACGCAAACCTGCCACGTCTCCGGAAGCTTGGCAACCAACAGATTAAAGCCGATGTGGCTGCTTTTGCGCATGGCTTTGTAGGCGCCAACGAAGCTGAGCCACACAACTGCCATCCGCGCCGTCTCTTCCGGCCAGGGCAGGGGATTGTTCAGCACGTATCGGTAAAAAACTTGCAGGAAGACGACCACAGCCACGGTGGCCATAAGGACCACTAAGAGCCATCCCATAACGGCATCCAGCCAGTCTCGCAAACGCAGCAAAAAGAACACCACCTTTAAGCGCCTGCAGAGGACATCTGCAGGCGCATCTAAACTACTTCAAGATTTCCTCCAGGAGGGCGGCGTACTCGCCGGTCGGATCGTTCTTCGCCAGAAAGTCGTCCCAGATGGGGCGCGAGGCTTGGATGAAGGCATCCATGTCGACGTAGTTGACCTCCATCCCCTTTTCCTTGAGCAGGTCAACGTACTCGGAATCGAACTTGGCTCCCAAGTTGCGGGTGTATACAGCCACATCCCTTCCTGTGGCCACGAGGATCTCCTGCAGATCCGCGGGGAGGGAATCAAAGAACCGCTTGCTGCAGAGCAGATGAACTGGGGCGTAAATATGGGAGGAGATGGACAGGTACTTGTTCACCTCGTAGAGGGCGTGGCTGTAAATATGGCCGAGGGGGTTCTCTTGACCATCAATTACGCCCTGCTGCAGTGCTCCAAAGACTTCACCCCAGGACATAGGTGTTGGGCTTGCGCCAAAGGCGGTGAAAGTGGCCAGCCGCACAGGGCTTTCCGGTGTTCGCAGCTTGATCCCCTTTAGGTCCTCGGGCTTGTAGATGGGGCGGATGCTGTTGGTGATATGGCGAAAACCGTTTTCCCAATAGCCTAAGTGTTTGAGGCCCAGCTTCTCCAGCCTGGCGGCCAGGTCTTGGCCAATGGGGCCATCCAAGATCCGAGTTACATGGTCGCGGTCCCGGAACAGATAGGGCAGGTCAAGGACGCCGAAAATGCCATCGAGAAGCACAACAGGGGTTGACGACAGAGCCATCTCAATGTGGCCCAGCCTTGCGCTCTCCTGCAGGTCCCGGTCCGAGCCCAGCTGGCTTGCCGGATAGACTTCAATCACCAGTCGGCCGCCGCTGCGCTCTTCAACGAGGCGTTTGAACTCTTCCGCTCCGGCGTAGTAAAGGTTGGTCGGATCGCTTCCGGTATGGCCCAGTCGGGCGGTGTACCGTTGTCCCCAGGCCGCGCCGGCGAGCAAGGCGACTAGCAGCAAAGCTCCAACGAATGCCTTCTTCATCTCGCTTTTGCCTCCTTTTGTTGGCTGATAGAGGTTAACCCCATCGAGCCAAGCAAATATCAATAGTATTACAATTATCCCAAGATTTTCTGGAATCCTGCTTGGGAAAAAGAACGTGAATATTATTACCAACACTCTTACCGCGGATATGGGGAGCACCGTGGAAGGGAACGGCTCTGAATGGTCTGGCAAACACCCAGGAGCATTGGACCTCTTGGGTGTGGACGGCGATCCGCAGCCAGGTGTCCGAATGTCGCTTTCGGGCGCACGAAACAGGGATAGCGTCGATTGATCCCAATATACGTCGAACGCGAAGAGACCTGGGAATTGGTAATATTTGGTTCATCGGGGGCGTGAAGTTGGACATGCCTTCCAAACTACGAAAATCGCACCATAACTTACAAATCTTCACTCATATCGTACTCAAAATTCGCAGTACATTTTTCGACAGGTGGGCAGGAATTAAGCCTGATGGCAAGAATATAGCCATGTAATCATTACGTTAAGGAGGTGCTGTGAGTTTGAAGAAAGTACAGGTCGTAATGCTTTGTGTAGCAGTGTTGCTTCTGTCTGTTGTGGGAGTTGAGGCAAGACAGGTTATCAACTTCTCCGGTGTGTATGCCTCAGGCGAAGCCGCGGTAGACGTCCAGCAGAAGTTCAAGGAGCTGCTGGAGGAGCGGTCCAATGGTGAGTTTCAAGTAAGGGTCATTATTGGAAGCGCCATGGGCGGTGAAAGGGACCATTTTGAAGCAGCAAGCCAAGGCGCCCTGGAACTGATCGCGATGGGCAGCGGCGACGTCGCCCTGTTCGAGAATGAGCTATCCTATAACGAAATCCCCTTTGTGATTCGCGATCGGGACCACTGGTTTGCTTTCTGGGACACTGTTGGAGCCGAGATCAACGAAGTGATCCGGCAAAAGTATGGTGTGCGGACCCTGGGCGTCATGTACCGCGGTCCTCGCTACATGACCTCCAACCGACCCATTCGCACCCTGGCTGATCTGAAGGGTCTGCGCCTGCGCCTGCCCGAAAATCAGGTCCAAATCAGGATCTTTAAGGGATTGGGCACTGCACCTATTCCCATCGCTTTCCACGAGGTTTACTCGGCGCTGCAAACCGGCATTGCCGAGGCCCAGGAAAACCCCATCATGTCCATTTACGGCTACAAGTTCCATGAGGTCCAGAAGTACTTGATCGGGACCAGGCACATCTTCAGCACCGCGAAATTCCAGGCGTCCGAGCAGTGGTGGAACCGCCTGACCCCGCAGCAGCAGCAGCTGATCCAAGAGTGCATGGAAGAGGCTGTAGCCTACGGCAACAGCCTGGTCATGGACAGGGAAAGGGAACTGATGGACGAAATCCTGGCCAGAGGGATTACCGTCATCGATGTCCCCGAACTGCAGCTGGAGGAGATCCGGGAAGCAGCTTTGGCCATCGTCGAAGAGATGGTGGATGAGGGCCTATTCCGCAGAGACATGTACGAGAAGGTTCTTGAGCTGTAGAGAGTAGAGCAGCTAAAAGGGCGCACTCTGTTTGCGCCCTTTTAGCCGCAATCATTGGAGGGTTGTTTAATGTTGCAGGTGTTGAACCGCGTGAGCAAATGGCTGTCCTGCGTCATCTTCACAGCCATGTTCCTTACCACCCTTCTCCAAGTCGTCGCCCGCTACGTTTTCGGCAGCGGCTTTGTCTGGACGGAGGAGTTGGCCCGCTATCTGTACGTGTGGCTTGCTTTCATCGGTTCTGCAGCATGCTATTATGAAAACAAGCATATCGTAGTGGACATCTTGACCGCGAGGGTATCCGGTACTTGGAAGATGATCCTCGGCTATATTTCCGATCTAATGGTTCTTGCGTTTAACCTAGTCATATTGGTGGGCGGCCATCGGATGGTGCTGGCTAATCGCACGGCCAGAGCGGCCAGCATTCCGGCCTTAACCATCAACTGGGTATACCTGGCCATTCCTCTGGGAGCGGCTGCTGTCATCCTCATGGCGATCCCTAGACTGCTCAATCCCAGGGCCCAGCATACCAGCAGCAGCGTCGGAGGTGAGGCTTAATGGATGTATCGGCAATTGTCATCCTGGTCGGATTGCTGGTTCCCTTCATGCTTACTGGCCTGCCCATCGCCTACTGTATGGGGGCCTGTTCCATCGTCTATATGCTTTATACTGAGGGGCTCTTCTTCAATTACCAGATTGTCGCTCAACGCATGATGTACGGCATCAACAACTTCACCCTCATCGCTGTGCCCTTCTTCATCTTTGCGGCCCAGTTGATGAACACCGGGGGAATAACCCGGCGGCTGTACAATTTCGCCAACATGCTGGTTGGCCATTGGCCTGGCGGCCTTGGTCAGGTAAACATCATCGGCAGCGTCATCTTTGCTGGAATGAGCGGAGCTGCCGTCTCTGACGCGGCTGGATTGGGCAAGATCGAGATCGAAGCCATGGTGAATGCCGGTTATGAAGTGGACTTCGCCGCGGCCGTTACTGCCGCCTCGTCGACCATCGGGCCCATTATTCCACCTTCCATTCCCTTGGTTCTTTACGGTGTGTCGGCGCAGACCTCTGTCGGGGCATTGCTGTTGGGCGGAATCGTCCCTGGTTTGATTATGGCTGCCTGTATGATGCTGATGGTCCAGTACTACGCTAAGAAGCGCAATTATCCGAGAGAGCCGAAGCCGACGTTGGAAGGAGCCCTAAAGGCCACTGTTGAGGCCCTGCCCGTTCTGGTGACTCCCGTCATCCTCATCGGCGGGATCTCTTGGGGTTGGTTCACTCCGACGGAAGCATCGGTTGTCGCCGCCGCCTATGCCTTCGTTCTTTCTGTTTTCATTTACCGCGAACTGCCCCTGAAGGATGTCCCACAAGTACTGATGGAGACAATGGAGCAGGCCGCTCCCATTGCGCTGATCTGCGCTGCGGCCAGCATTTACGGATGGCTCATGCTGCGTTCGGGGGTGCCGATGGCCGCTGCGGAACTGATCCCCCACCTGGCGCAGACCCAGCTTGGGACGTTGTTCGTCATCATCATCTTCCTTCTTTTTGTGGGAATGTTTATGGAGCCGGTCAGTGCTATCTTGATTCTCACTCCCATTCTCGTCCCCTATGTGCAATCGATCGGCATTGATCTGGTTCACTTCGGCATGGTCATGGTATTGACCCTAATGATCGGTTTGTTGACACCGCCTGTCGGCATGGTCTTGTATGTGCTGACTACGGTTGCCGATATTTCCTTTGACAGAGTGGTCAAAGCCACCCTTCCCTTCCTCATCCCGCTGTTGGCCGCTCTGGCGATCATTACTATTTGGCCTGGTGTTGTCACCTTCGTCCCCAGAATTACGATGGGATGGGGCGTCTACTAGTACAACAATAGGAGGCAGTCAGGATGAAGCCAAGAGAGAGAATTCTAGCAACACTCAACGGGCAAATCCCCGATCGGGTGCCCTGGCTGGAGGCAGTGATCGACCCGGCAGTCGCCGAGAAGCTTCTGGGCCGCCCGTCGGAGTTCAGGGGTCGGCTTAACATTGACCCCGGCCTGTTGGAAATACTCGCCCTGGATAATATTGCGGTCAACCTTAAGCCCCCGGATGTCACCGAGAAGTATGAAGCTGCCGGGGTAGAGTATGTGGCGGCAGGGTTAATCCATGGCTGGGACGACATCGACTTTCTCCGGTCCCAATTGCCGGATGTGGACGATCCCGAGTTTTGGCGCCCCTTCGAAGAGTATCTGGATAAGTACAAGGGGGACTATGCTGCCCTTGCTTGCCTGAGGGCGGGCGTTGCCAACGCTTACCTGAGCATGGGCATCGAAAACTTCTGTTTGGCTATCTACGATGATCTTAAGCTAGTCGAAACCATCATGGACATCTTCAATGAGTGGACCCTCAAAGTGGTAGAACGGGTCAATAAGATGGGCTTTGACTTGGCGATCATCAGCGACGATCTTTGCGATCAGCGGGGGCCGATCTTCTCGCCGCAAGTTATCCGGGAGCTGTTTGCGCCGCGCTACAAGAAGGTCAACGAAGCCCTCAATATCCCGTGGATCCTGCATACCGATGGCAACTTCATGCCCATCCTTGATGATCTGATGGAATTCGGGATGGTTTGCATTGGCAACATTGAGCCTGCTGCCGTTGACATCGTTGAGTTGAAGCAGAAGTATGGTGACAGGCTGAGCCTGCTGGGCAACATTGACCTGCACTATACCTTGACCCGGGGCAGCGTCGAAGAGGTGAAAGCGAGCGTCAAGCAGCGAATCGAGCAGTGTGCCCCCAACGGGCGGTACATCATTGCCAGCGAGAACTCCATTCCCTCTTATGTGCTGCCAGAGAACCTGAAGGCCATGAGCGAGGCCATCGAAGAGTACGGCTATTACAAGTAAACTAGACGACGAGACTAGTCGCGAGGGCCCGGCAAAGGGGAGGAAAAGGACAATTCCTGCTTCTAGTGCCGGGTCCTTTCCTGAACGAAGCAGTGCTTCCACTTTCATCCCTAGTCATTCTCCAGCTCGCATCCATGTTTAGTCTATAATGATAGTAATGTGCACCGCCGCTGCCGATGTTGAGGTCTGCCTTTGTCTTCATGGTAAGAATTGACCCGAGTTGACGGGTCCTATGGGGGGATCAATGAACATGGACTCGATCAAGGTCATCAATACCACCCGCGGCACAGTAGTCGCCGAGGAGGTGGAGGTGGCCGACACTTTCTGGACCCGGCTCGTGGGGCTCCTGGGTCGACGGGAGCTGTCTCCGGGCAAAGGGTTGATGCTGGTGCCCTGCAACGCGGTTCATGGGTTGTTTATGTCCTTCGACATCGATGTCCTCTACGTTTCTGAGCAAAGGCGGGTTCTCCACATTCTGGCGCCCCTGCGCCGTAACCGCTTGGGGGCGGTCATACGCGGCAGTTATTATGTGATTGAACTGCCCAGGGGAACGGTGCTGCAGACCAATACGAGGGTGGGCGACCAACTGGACTTTATCAGCTAGGACTGGTCCCATCTGGCTATTTTCCTCCATCACCACACCGCCCGGGGGGGCTTGGAATAATATGTACTGAGACTAAGACCCCCCACTGGGCCTTTGCCCGGCGGACAGGGACTGCAGGGATGGGGGCTAGACCAGATGCATGAAGATAAACCGAGAAAAAACGTCCGGGGTCGAGGGGGAAAGGAGTGTCTCACTCCTCGGGAGCGGGAAATAGCCATGCTGATGGCTACAGGACTGACCAACAAGGAAATTGGCGCGAAGCTGTTCGTCAGTGAGCATACGGTGAAGAATCACGTGAGCAATATCTACCGGAAGCTGGGAATCGATGACCGCACCCAGCTTGCCCTGTGGGCCGTTCGGAGCGGACTGATAGAGCTTGACTGAGCCTGCGGGGAGGAAAGGCTTCCTTCTCCGGCGAAGTTTCTTACTAAACCCGGTTCTAGCGCCGGGTTAGCTACTATCTCAAGGAGGATGGCATTGGCGGAGCTTGAGGGCCAGGTAGACCGGATCGTCTACCGCAATGAGGAAAACTGTTACACAGTGGCAAGACTGAAGACGGAAGGGCCGGATCTGGTGACGGTGGTGGGGAACTTCCTCGCCATCAATGAGGGCGAGACTCTCCGCGTGTGGGGCCAGTGGGTCAATCACCCGGAATACGGTCGCCAGCTCAAGATGGAGGATTACCAGACGGTCATTCCGGCAACCAGGGAAGGGATCGAGCGGTTCCTGGCCTCCGGGGCGGTGAAGGGCATCGGACCCGTGATGGCTAAGCGGTTAGTGGACAAGTTTGGCCTGGCGACCCTGGATATCCTGGAGAAAGAACCCCACCGCTTAGCGGAGGTGGAAGGGATCGGACCCATCAGGGCAGAGGCCATCGCGGCCGCCTTCCAATCCCAGAAGGAAGTGCGGGATGTGATGGTCTTTTTGCAAGGCCATGGGGTCAGCCCCGCGTACGCGGCGCGGATCTACCAGGAATACGGCCCCCAGGCCGTGGATGTGGTCAGGACCGACCCCTATCGTCTTGCCGCGGATGTCTACGGCATCGGCTTTAAGATTGCCGACCAGATCGCTGCCAACCTCGGCATCGCGGCCGACTCCCCCGGTCGCATTAGAGCTGGTTTGAACTATATTCTCCACTTAGCCAGCGAAGAGGGACATGTCTACCTTCCCCGGGAAGAGCTAACTAGGCGGGGCATGGAACTTCTGGAAGTAGATGAAGCTAAGGTTGACGCCGCGCTAGAGGGACTGGACGAGGCTGCATCCGTCCATGTGGACGGTGAGACTTGCATTTATCCCCGCTATCTGTGGGCCGCGGAGCGGGGCGTTGCAGCCAAGCTCCTGGCTTTACAGGCCAGCTTCCAGGGAGACCTGGAGGATATGGAAGGGCCGCTGAACCTCGCCGAACGGGATGCCGGCTTGACCCTGGCCCCCCAGCAAAGGCTGGCTGTGCTGCGGGCCTTGAGCCGGGGCGTAATAGTCATCACCGGCGGGCCGGGGACGGGCAAGACCACCATCATTCGCTTCATCCACAAGCTTCTTAAGAAAAAAGGCGTGCGGGTAGCCCTGGCCTCGCCTACAGGCCGGGCGGCCCGCCGCCTGAAAGAAGCGACGGGGGCTGAAGCCAAGACCATCCACCGCCTCCTTGAATTCGGCATAGTGGAAGGCAGGCCTTGTTTTCAGCGGGATGAGGATCGCCCCTTATCCCAAGGGGCTGTTATCATCGATGAGGTTTCCATGGTGGACATCTCCCTCATGCATTCGTTGCTGAAGGCCATTGCCCCCGGCACCCGGTTGATACTGGTCGGGGATGTGGACCAGCTGCCGTCCGTCGGGCCGGGGAACGTCCTCCGGGACATAATCACCAGCGGCGTCGTCGAGACGGTGCGTTTGACGGAGATCTTCCGGCAGCGGGGGGAGAGCCTCATTGTCAAGAATGCGCACCGCATCAATGAAGGCATGTTCCCGATCTTGACGACCCGGGAAGGAGACTTTTTCTTCATCGAAGAGGGTGAGCCCCAAAACATCGTTGCCTTGATTAAGGGCCTGGTGAAAGATAGGCTCCCCCGCTACTTAAGTTGCGATCCCGTCGAAGATATCCAGGTCCTAAGCCCCATGCGGCGCACGATCACAGGGGTGGACAACCTAAACAAAGTCCTGCAAGAAGCCCTTAATCCCCCCAACCCCCACAAGGGGGTCGTTCGCTCGGGCAGTCGTCTATTCCGAGAAGGGGATAAGGTGATGCAGATCAAGAACAATTACCAGACGATGATCTTCAACGGCGAAATGGGCCGCATCCTCCGGATCGATGGGGAGGAGCAAAAGGTTCTGGTTCAGTTTGCCGACGAGCAAGGGGACAAGGTTGTCGCCTACGGCCCGGAGGATCTGGATGAATTGGCCCTGGCCTATGCCGTGTCGGTACACAAAAGTCAAGGCAGCGAGTTTCCCGCGGTAGTCCTCCCGGTGACTACCCAGCATTTCATCATGCTGCAGCGAAACCTGCTGTATACTGCCCTCACTCGGGCTAAGCGCCTTGCCGTATTCGTCGGCACCAAGAAAGCCATCGCCATCGCGGTGAAAAACAACAAGATCGATGTCCGCTACAGCCTCCTGGACCGCAGGCTCCGGGGCCTGATTGAGGGATGAACCGGTTGTATACCGTCTACTTCCTGGAAGATGGGGACCAGCTCCGCATCGACTACTCGCCCGATCCTTCCTTGGATGCCGCCTATCTGCAGGCGGAGGGGGCCGTTTTGAGCAGTCCCCTCCCCGCCCGGGAAGCAGTCTCCCTGGTTAGACACCTTAGGGGGGGCATTTTCAATCGGCCCAGGAGCCCCCAAGGTCTCTGGCGAAAGGCGAGCCGCTGGCTCTGGCAAAGGGGCTTTGGTCAGCCTCCCGGCGATCCCCGGTTAAGGCCCGGCCGTATTCCCGGACGGCCGGAAAAGACGGAAGAAATCATCGCCGGCCGCATGCTCTTGCCCTCGGAAGCCGCTTGGGCCCTGGGAAGACCAGTCGAGGACGAGCTTCACCTCCTTTATCTGATGGGCCGCTGCGATCGCCGGCCCGGGATCGATTCGGCGGGATGCGCCCGCTGTGGAGGCCAGGATACCCAGAGGGAGTATTGTCCCCTGTGCCGCCGCGAAGACTGTGAGCGCTGCCCGGACTGTTCGTCTATGGGAGAGATCCGTGCCTGCCGCCTCCTTTACTTTGCTCCCTTTGCAGACAAAGCCGCGCCCTGTCCAATCCAGCCGGTCTTTCCAGGTGAGCTGACTCTAGCCCAGGAAAGGGCCTCCCTCCAGCTGGTCGATGCTCTGCATTCATCGAGGGAAGTCCTCATCTGGGCCGTTTGCGGTGCGGGCAAGACAGAAGTGGCCTTCCCGGCCATTGCCCATGCCCTAGCCCGAGGCCAGCGGGTTTTGTTCACCGTTCCCCGCAGGGAAGTGGTCATCGAGCTGGAGCCTAGGCTGAAGAAAGCCTTCCCCGGTCTTCCCATCAGCGTCTATTACGGCGGACGGAGGGAGTGGGGCCCCTTAAGTCAGCTAGTCCTGGCCACGACCCATCAAACCCTTCGGTTCTACCGGGCTTTTGACTTGGCCATCCTCGATGAATCCGACGCCTATCCCTACCACGGCAGCCGCCTGCTGCCCCGGGCTTTGCAGCGCTCCCTCAAGGATGACGGCCGGCTTGTTTACATGACGGCCACTCCAAGCCCCGCCCTCCATCGCCGGGCCCGCTGGGGCCGCCTTCCCCTCATCGCCATCCCCGCCCGCTATCACGGACATCCGGTGCCGGAGCCCAAGCTCCTTGCCGGACCTATGTCCCAGACTCCCCTCCGGCTGCCTCCCATCTGTTGGGAAATCATCCATAAGACTCTGCAGCAAGGCTTCCCTTTGTTCGTCTTCGTGCCAACGGTCGCCCTGAGCGAGGCGGTAGGCAGGCATCTTTCCTCCCAGCTGGGCTCCCAAGTAGCCTACACCCACGCCCGCGATCCGCAGCGAAGTGAAAAGCGCGCCCTTTTCGCCGACCAGGGGGGCGTCCTGGTGACGACTACTCTCCTTGAGCGGGGGATCACCGTGCCCTGCGCCGATGTCCTGGTCCTATTCGCCCATCATCCCGTCTTCGATGCCGGCACCCTCGTCCAGATGGCTGGCCGCAGCGGCCGGAGCATCCAGCGTCCCTGGGGCGATGTACACTTTCTTGGCCAGCGGGTGACTGCGGAAATGCGGCGGGCGCAGCAAATGATCCAGGAGATGAATCGACTCGCCAGGGTGGGGGGCTATCTCAAAGAGGAACGCTGATCATCGCCAGCCTTTCCAAGGAGCAGCCGGTTACAGCCCCTCGGCAAGGGTGCGCTCCAAAGGAGCTGATCGCCCAAGTCCTTTCAGAAGATTGGGCAAAGGGGATACACCCACGCTCGCAAGATGAATCAGAACGAAAATGGATTTTTGTCATTTTGACTAAAGGAGAACCAAAATTGGGGATTGAAATGGTCACATACACAAGACGACTTAGGAGACTTCAAAATAGGCGTCGAGGGGGCGTGGGAAATGCGCGATGCGGGCTACATGTCACCGAAAGAGCGATTTATGTCAGCCCTTTACGGTGGTCGGGTTGATCGCCCAGCTGTAGGAAGTGCTACATCAGTAATCAGTGTCGAGGTCATGGACGAGGTTGGAGTCCATTTT